>Ga0224505_10000520_pt1 | contig 26154 bp, 30 predicted proteins | sample SF_Jan12_sed_USG_FD_169102 | JGI IMG/M metagenome (GOLD analysis project Ga0224505, IMG submission 169102) | Sediment microbial communities from San Francisco Bay, California, United States - SF_Jan12_sed_USGS_4_1 | ecosystem: Environmental > Aquatic > Marine > Sediment | place: USA: California... | reverse complement strand
GCGGGTCACGAGATCGAGTTTTGCCAGGCCACCGCGTAACACGGAGCGAAAGTTGCTTTCCAGGTCTGCTTTGAGTGCCCGCACACTGTCCGGCACGCTCTCGGCGAGCTTTCTCGCGAGTTCTTCAATCGGTGTTGTCGTCATGTGACCTTAGATACCGCAGCGACCCGGAAAACGCCAGCCGCATTTCCTCGGCATCTGCCCAGATTGGTGCACGGGCAAAATCGCGTGCTTCAAAATGGAGCGGCGTCTCGCATCGGGATTTCGTAAGCCGTTGAAATTCCTAGTTCAATTCATCTTGGCACGAATGCTGCTTTAGAGGGAGGGAAGCTGTTAACGCCAACTTTTCACCTGGAGCATTGAAATGAACACCTACCTAAAGACCGGACTGCTGTCGAGCCTGCTTGCCATGACCGGCATTGCACAGGCGGACTGGTCTGCCAATCTCGGTTACGCCAGCGAATACCACTACCGCGGCATCCTGCAGAAAGAATCCTCGGCTAATGGCGGAATCGATTTTGAAACCGGCGGCTTTTACCTCGGTAGCTGGGCAGCCGATGTGGGCGACGGTCTTGAAGTCGACGTCTACGGTGGCTACGGCACGGACGTTGGCGCCGTCAGTCTCAGTGTTGGGTTCACTGGCTACTACTACACCGGCGATTTCGACGACACCTACGAGGAAATCAATCTTGGCGCCGGCCTCGGGGGGCTGTCGCTCGATGTTGCGGTCGGTCAGTACGACAATTTTGACGGCCCAACCGAAGACTACACCTACTACGCGCTGACCTACGAGAAGAGCGGCTTCTATGGCAAGTACGCCGGTTTCACGCAGGACTTTGACGGTGAGTACTTCGAATTCGGTTACGGCACCACCATCGCTGAAATCGACCTCGGCGTGTCGCTGATACTCGCAAACGATGACCTGGTTGGCGACGCCGAAGAATCGATCGTCTTCACGATCGGCAAATCATTCGATCTGTAACAGGAGGCTTTGTCATGAAAATGATCACCGCGATCATCAAGCCCTTCAAGCTCGACGACGTTCGTCAGGCGGTTGCCGACATTGGCATTCAGGGAATCACGGTTACCGAAGTAAAGGGCTTCGGCCGGCAACGCGGCCACACGGAGTTGTACCGTGGCGCCGAGTACGTCGTCGATTTCCTGCCGAAAGCAAAAATTGAACTGGCAGTTTCCGACGAGATCGCCGAACAGGTTATCGAAGCCATCACTAATACAGCGCGTACCGGAAAAATCGGTGACGGCAAGATCTTCGTAACCGAATTATCCGAAGCTATTCGAATTCGTACCGGTGAGACCGGTGTCGAAGCCGTTTAGCCACACTCTCGCAGGGAGGAATTTCAAGTGGATGAAGTAACGCAAATTTCAGCGCAGGTCACAGAACTGGCCTATGCGCTGGATACTTTTTACTTTCTCGTCATGGGCGCGCTGGTCATGTGGATGGCCGCGGGCTTCACGATGCTCGAAGCAGGACTCGTGCGTGCGAAAAACACGGCCGAGATCCTGACCAAGAATGTCGGTCTGTATGCGATCGCCTGCATCATGTACATGCTGTGCGGCTACACGATCATGTACCCGGGCGGCGATTTTGCGGGCGGACTTTTCAACAGCCTGGCAAATATTGGCATCCTGTCGGGCAGCGACAATACCTCGGAAGCCGTACTTGCCGGAGATGCTTATTACTCCGGCCTGTCTGATTTTTTCTTCCAGGTCGTATTCGTTGCCACCGCCATGTCGATTGTTTCCGGCGCAGTGGCCGAACGCATGAAGCTCTGGGCGTTTTTCCTGTTCGCTGTTGTTCTGACGGGATTCATATATCCCATCCAGGGTTTCTGGAAATGGGGTGGCGGCTTCTTGCAGGAGGCCGGGTTCCTGGATTTCGCCGGCTCCGGTGTCGTGCACCTGTGTGGCGCGGCGGCGGCATTGGCCGGCGTACTGTTGCTCGGCGCACGCAAGGGCAAGTACGGGCCGCAAGGCCAGGTCAGTGCCATCCCTGGTTGCAACCTGCCGCTCGCAACCCTCGGCACCCTGATCCTCTGGCTTGGGTGGTTCGGCTTCAATGGTGGCTCGGAACTCAAGGTGTCGGACGTTGGTGAGGCAAACTCGGTCGCCCTGGTATTCGTCAATACCAACATGGCTGCAGCCGGTGGCCTCGTGTTCGCCCTGATACTGGCGCGCATCTGGTTCGGCAAGGCGGATCTCACCATGGCGTTGAACGGCGCATTGGCCGGGCTGGTCGCAATCACGGCCGAACCACTGACGCCGGAGCCCCTGCAGGCAACATTGATCGGTGCCGTGGGCGGCCTGCTCGTGGTCGGCTCTATCGTCACGCTCGACAAGCTGAAGATCGACGATCCGGTTGGCGCAATCTCCGTGCACGGAGTGGTGGGTATGTGGGGTCTGCTGGCCGTCTGCTTCACCAACGATGACGCCACGCTCGGTGCGCAATTGCTGGGCCTGGGCTCGATTTTCGCCTGGGTCTTCGGCGCCAGCTTCGTCGTCTGGTTTGTCATCAAGAAGACACTCGGCATACGTGTTTCGGAGGAAGAAGAGTATGAAGGTGTCGATTTGTCCGAGTGCGGGCTCGAGGCTTACCCGGAGTTCGCCGCAGCTGACTGAAAGCGCAGTTTCTTGTACCCCCCTTATAAGAAACAAGCACTTAGCGGGCCTTCGGGCCCGCTTTTTTTTTGACCATAATAGCCGGGTCAGCGCACAGGAATGCCTGTGACTGCGATCACATCAACATCGGGCGTGGCATGCTCTAATATTCGCAGTTCCACTCACCCGGGAATCTTCAGCGTCATGTGTCACAAGTCTCTGCTCGTGCTCGCTACCGCCGCAATGAGTTTCAGCGGTGCCGTGCTGTCCGGCGAAATTTACAAGTGGACGGATGAGAACGGCAACGTGCATTACGAAGATCGCCCTCTGGGAGACGAAGTACAACGCGTCGATGTGGTCTCCAGCAATACCGACCATTCCGCCGTTCAGGCCAGCATCCAGGCGCGCCGCGCACGGGAAACCGAACGGGCCGAAGCTCGTAGCAAGCGTGGTGAGGAGGAACAGGCAGCCCTGGCCGCCAAAGCCGAGTTGGAGCAACGCGCTGCCAAGTGCGAGCAATCCCGGGCGCGCATGGAAAGCTACCTGCAGGCGCACCGCCTGTACAACGAGAATGCAGCGGGTGAGCGCGAGTATCTCGACGACGCTGGCGTCATGCAGGCGCGTGACAGGGCGCAAGCCGAAATCCAAAAATACTGCGATTAGTTTCGCCGGCGTTTTGTGCTGTCGCCCGGTGTGAAAATGCGCATCGGGTTCGAGCCCTGCCCTGGGTAATTGAGTAAACTGTGCCGGAATTCCTTAGGAGCTTCCGGCTTGGCCGCAAAACCGGCTTCCGATTACACGGCAAACCAGGCCTATCTGCCTGATTTCTGCGCTGCCAGTACGGTCTTTATCGTCGTACTGATCGCAGAACTGGTGGCGATCCTGTTGACGCTCGCGGCCTACGATACGGCCGGCATGTTCATGATCGAGCTGGCCAAGACTTCGTTGTTCGTGCTCTGGCTTGGCATTCTCAGTGCCGCAGTCATGTGCCTGTTCCGCAGCCGGCTGGAGAGCGCCGGCAAGACGCTCGCGTTCGTCGTCAGCTTCATCGTGCTCGAAATCGTTTGCCTGGCGCTGGCCGAAATCGCCTACCAGATTACGCGCATTTTCGGTGAATCCGTCATCATTGACGACAGTCACGCCGGGTTTATCGGCAGAACCTTTGCCATCAGTTCAATCATCATCGCGCTGGCGATGCGTTACCTGTACGTGTCCAGCGAGTGGCGCCGCAGTATCGTGCTTGAAGCGCAGGCTCGCATAAGCGCGCTGCAGGCCCTGATCCGGCCACACTTCCTGTTTAACAGCATGAACACAATTGCGTCACTGACACGCAGCAATCCACGTCAGGCCGAGGAAGCCGTTGAGGATCTGTCCGATTTGTTGCGCGCCAATCTCGGCGGCTCCGGTGATCGCACCACCATCAAGGAAGAGCTTGAAGTAGCCGCCATTTACCAGCGCATCGAGAAACTGCGGCTCGGTGAACGGTTGCACGTGCGGTGGGACATTGCGGAGCTACCGATGCGTGCCCTGATACCGAGCCTGGTGATCCAGCCACTGCTGGAGAACGCCATCTATCATGGCATTGAATTACTGCCGGATGGTGGAGAAGTTCGCGTAGCCGGCGAGCGCGACGGCGAATTCCTCGCCATCACGATCTCAAACCCGATCGCGGCTGGCAGGCAACGCAGCACCACTGGCAATAATATGGCGATGGCCAACATCCAGCAGCGTTTCGACCTTGCCTACGACCACCGCGCCAGCGTTGTCGTCAGCGACAATGACGATTCGTTTTCTGTGCGGTTGCGTTTTCCGCATGAAGAGAGAGCCTAGTGCGAATCCTGATCGTAGACGACGAACAACCCGCGCGCGAGCGACTGCGGCAACTGGTTGACGACTTCGGCGTGCACGAAGTAGTGGCTGAGGCTGCGAATGGCGGGCAGGCAATAGCAATGGCCAGCAAGCATAATCCCGACGTCGTGCTACTCGACATTCGCATGCCAGGTGTCGATGGTATCGAAACCGCGCATCACCTGAATTCACTGGACACACCACCCGCGGTCGTCTTTACCACGGCTTACGACGAGTACGCGATCGATGCCTTCGAGGCGCGCGCTATCGGCTATGTATTAAAGCCCGTGCGCCGCGAACGCCTCGAGAATGCCTTGCAGCACGCCGCCCGCGTTACCGGCCAGATGCTGCAGCAACTGACAGCCGAGTCCAATCTCAAGAGTACACGGCAACATGTGTGTGCCCGCGTGCACGGTGAATTGCGTTTGATTCCGGTCTCGAATATCTACTTTTGTAACGCCGACCAGAAGTATGTAACCGTGTACCACAAAGATGGCATCGATCTGATCGACGATTCTCTAAAATCGCTTGAGGAGGAGTTTGCCGAAACGTTCGTACGCATCCATCGAAGTGTGCTGGTAGCGATTGCACACATTGGTCGACTGGAGAAAACCAGCGAAGGCACAACTCGTGTGCTGCTACGCAATTGGCAAGGCAAAGTTGACGATGACCTGATCGTCAGCCGTCGACACCTGGCCGACGTACGTCGCCGGTTACGCAGGGGATAGGGCCATGGAAATTCGCATCGCGACCCGGCAGAGCGAGCTTGCGCTCTGGCAGGCGGAGCACGTAGCTGCAATCCTGCGCCAGTTGCCGGAGATAGATTCGGTGCGGCTGGTTCCAATGTCGACGCGCGGCGACGAGATTCTCGATCGCAGCCTGCAGAAGATCGGTGGCAAGGGGCTGTTCATCAAAGAACTGGAACTGGCAATGCAGGACGGCCGCGCCGACATCGCCGTGCATTCCATGAAAGACGTACCAGTCGTGATGCCGCAGGGATTCTGCATTGCTGCAGCCCTGCCACGCGCGAATCCGGCCGATGCTCTCGTTGGCATGACGCTGGAGGAGTTACCGCAGGGCGCTCGCATTGGCAGTTCCAGTTTGCGTCGCGCGGCCCAGTTGAAGATGTTGCGTCCCGATCTCCACGTTGAGCCGCTGCGCGGCAACGTCAACACGCGTCTCGCCAAACTGGCACATGGCGACTACGATGCCATCGTCCTCGCGGCGGCCGGACTTGAGCGCCTGGGACTCGAACAGCACATCAGCCAGTTGCTGCATCCGAAACAGATGTTGCCGGCCGCAGCGCAAGGCGTTATCGGCATCGAGTGCCTCAGCGGCAACGTCGAGTTGCGGGCGCTGCTGGCTGGCGTCAACGATACGCCAGCCTCACGCACTACGCTGGCCGAACGCACGGTTGCACGCCTGTTGCAAGCCGACTGCCAGTCGCCCGTTGCCGCGCACGCGATTGCCGTCGGCAGCGTGATGACCATAACCGCGCTGGTAGCACTGCCGGACGGCAGTCGGTTCCTGCGCGACAGCATCGGCGGACAAATGGATGACGCTGAAAATCTGGCCGCACAACTCGCCAGTCGCCTGATTGCGAACGGCGCGAGCGAGATCCTCGCGGCCATCGGTCACATTGATGACTGAATTGCCGCTGACCGGTGTTGGCGTCCTGGTTACACGCCCCGCGCACCAGGCCGCCGGGCTCGCGAGCGCAATTGAAGAAGTGGGCGGAACCGCAATTCGTTTTCCGACGCTACAAATTGTCGGGCACGATGCAGCTATTGTGCGTGCAGCGGCGCAGCTCCTGCCCAGGCCAGACATTGTGATCTTTGTCAGCAGCAACGCGGTGCGATTTGGCGTACACGTTGCAGGTACGGCACGTATCGCGGCAATTGGCGATGCAACTGCGGCAGCAGTCAGGGCCGCGGGGCGATCTGTTGACATCATGGCGAGCGATGGTTTTGACAGCGAGCACCTGCTGGCAACCACCGAGCTGGCGAATGTATCCGGTAAAAACATCACCATCATCCGCGGCCAGGGCGGCCGCGAGTTACTCGCAGATACCCTTCGCGAACGCGATGCGCAGGTCAGCTGTCTCAGTGTCTATGAACGTGGCATGGCAGCACATACCGAGCACGAAATAGCTACGCTGGTGCGGCAATGGCAAGCGGGCGAAATTGACGTTGTAACCGCGATGAGCGTCGCATCGTTCCTTAACCTGGTCGCACTCTTGCCGGAATCCGCCTTGTACCTGCTTGCACGCACGCGGCTGGTGACGCCTGCCGCACGTGTGTTAAAAGAGGTGTTGACGCATTTTCCGAACCAACCGACATTCCTGTCGGATGGGCCGGACGCAGCGGCGATGGTCGAGGCGATAATCAGGATAGCACCCGGAAAACCCAGATGAGCGAACCAGAACAGCGCGAAATCAGCTCAACAGCAGATGATGCAGCAAGCGCTGCCGCAATGCCGGCCCAGCGTCCGGCCGGTGGCGTTGCGTGGCTCGCATTACTGTTCGCGACCATTGCCCTGGTCGCTGCCTGTTACACGATTTATGAAGACTGGCGCACGCAGCGGGACCTTGTTCTCAGCAGCGACAATGTCAAGGCCTCAATCGGAAACTTCGCAGCGCGAATAGACGCAACCAGGCAACAGCTCGACGAAATCAATGCTGAAATGGATGCGCTCGCTTCGACGGACACGAGGACGGAGAACAGGATCGTACAGCTGGAACGCGATTTTGATCAGCGTCTGCGCCTGCTCGATGCACTGCCGGCCCGGACCGACAACCTGGAGTTGGCAATCAGCTCCTTGCTGGGAGCTTCTGACGACGCGCGCGACACCTGGCTGCTGGGAGAGGCTGAATACTACATGCAACTGGCGAACGCACAGTTGCAGCTGGCCGGCAATCCGCAGCTTGCGTCACTCGCGCTTGGCGTTGCCGATGAGCGTATTGCCGAGCTGGCCAATCCTGCGCTCACCAACGTCCGCATGGCGATTGCCGAGGAACGTGCCGCGCTGCACGGCATGTCGACACCGGACGTGGAGGGCATCACCTTGAAGCTCGCCGCCCTCGCCCGCTCAGTCGCTGCTTTACCAACGCGTCGCGTTGAGGGTACTGGCGATTTGGCAGCAGAGGAGCCGCCGCCTGACTCTGGCAGTTTTGAGCGCGCCTGGAACTCCATCAGGCAGGCAACCGCCGGGTTGATCAAGCATCGCACCAGCGACGAAACCGTAATGCCCCTGATTTCACCCGAGGCCGAGTACTTCTTGCGCACCAACCTGACGCTGCAACTGCAAACGGCGCGTCTCGCAGTGCTGCGCGGCGAGCAAAGCGTCTATGCGGAGAGCCTCACCGACGCTGCCAGCTGGCTGGAAATATATTTCGATACCGGCAGCGAATCCGTCCAGGCCGCACTGCAAACGGTCGCGTCGCTGCTCGATGGCATGCACGATGTTGAGAAGCCTGATATCTCAGGGTCTCTGCAATTGCTGCGCCGGTATGTGAGTGTTGCTGAGACTGCGCAATGAAATTCGCGTCGCTGGTGGTCATCGCACTGGTATTAAGTGCATTCGCGGCGCACTTCCTGCTCGGTGACCCTGGCTACGTGCTGATTGATTTTCGTGGCCATATTCTTGAAATGTCAGTGCCGGTACTGGTTGGCCTGTTCGTGTTGCTTGGCTTTGCATTATGGCTGGGCTGGTTCGTCATCAATGCACCGCGAAAACTCGGCGAGGCGGCGGCCCGGCTGCGCACCGGTCGGGCAGGACAAAAACTCATGCTCGGCATGATCCAGATTGCCGAAGGCAATTTCGCGCGTGGTGAAAAACTACTGGCGCGTGCAGCAAAGGCAAGCGACGCACCGCTATTCAATTATTTGCAGGCAGCGCGTGCTGCGCACCTGCAGGGGCAGGATGAGCGCCGCGACGAGTGGCTCAAGCTTGCCTATGAACACACGCCGGAAGCGGCGAACGCGGTGCTGCTGACGCAGGCGGAATTGCAGCTCGATCGCAAACACTACGAACAGGCGCTCGCAACCTTGCGCCGCCTGGACGAGAATTCCAAGGACCACAGCTACGCCATTGCACTCCTCGGTGGTCTCTACTACCGGCTGGAGGACTGGAAGCAGCTCGCCGAACTGCTGCCGCGCGTCAAACCGCAGGGCCGCGTTAACCAGGCGATGATCGACAAGTGGACCGCCCGCGTCTACGCGGAGAATTTGCGGCGTGCGGCAAGCGACGAGGCGCTGCTGGCCGAATGGAAGAAGATTCCGAAGAGTCTGAAGAGTGACCTGTCGCTGCTCGACGCCTGGTACCGGTCGCTGATGCGTCACAAGATGCATGAGAAGGCCGAGAAAGACCTGGCAGCAGAACTCAAAGCCGAGTGGCGCGCGCCGCTGGTTCGCTTGTTCGGCCTGGTAGAAGGTCCGGACCCGGGCAAACAGTTGAAACGTGCCGAGGCCTGGCTGCGCGAGCACGACACGGACGCCGATCTGTTACTGACGACCGCACGCCTTTGCCTGCGAAACGGGCTGTGGGGCAAAGCGCGCAGTTATCTGGAGACAGTTATCGCGCTACACCCCACACCGGATGCCTACCAGGTATACGGCCGTCTGCTGAACCAGCTTGGCGAAGGAGACGCTGCCGGCGAAGCCTACCGCGCAGGTCTGCGCATGGTTGCCACCGAACCGTTACCGGCGATTCCTCACCTGAAACCGCGCAGCTAGGGTCCGGAGCAGGGTCAAGGCTGGCTGCGAACGCTGCGCAACCACGCGGTCAGCGGTTCCCATTCCTGCCAGTCCGGCCAGGCAAGATATTCGGGCAGGTCAAAAATGCCGAGGCCACGCGTATAGGCACGCACGTAATTCTGTGCCTCGCGCAGTGCCGCAATGTAGGGTACGCGGGCCTTGGTCAGGTACTCATCCAGGTCTTCGAATATCAGCGTGTTGTCACGCACCCGGTTCGCAACCGCACCGATTTTGACTTCCTTGCGTTGTACCCTCGGCAGTCCCTGCAATTCCTTGAGGAATGTCGTCGTTGCCTGCATATCGATTGTCGATGGCAGCACCGGCACCACGACGGTCTCGGCATGCTTCACCAGGTTGGTCAGTTCCGTGCCGTGCGACCGGGCCGGCGCGTCGCTCACCACAAAATCGGCACTGCGCGGTACATGCCGCAGACCTTCGTCAAAAGCCGCGATACCAATGATCTTGGGCCGATCTTCCGGCCGACGGTCAAGCCAGTCGAGGCTGGACCGTTGCGGGTCATAGTCGGCCAGCGCCACACTGGCGCCTTCGCTGGCAAAATAGGAAGCGATATTGGTTGCCAGCGTACTTTTGCCACAGCCACCTTTCGCGTTTAGGACCATTATGTGCCGCATGTTGCTCTCCAATGGCATTGTTATTAGATCGGCGTGTTACTTATGTAAACTACAGAGGCCGAACTCAAAAGTCCATCCGACCCATTACTAACGATACACTCACACGATGCAGCTCGCCTTTCAGAAAATGCAGGGTGCCGGCAATCAGATACTGGTCGTCGACCAGCGCAATGCGGTCGGGGTCGCACCTTCCCTGCAGCTGGTCCGGCAAATACATGGCCGCGATGGCTGCGCTGGTTTCGATCAGCTTATGTGGTTGGGTCCGCCTCGGACAGCCGGCGCCGCGGCCAGTTACCGGGTGTTCAACAACGACGGCTCCGAGGTCGAGCAGTGTGGCAATGGCGTTCGCTGTGTCGCGGTCTGGTTGGCGCGGCAAAACGATGCCCCGGCCAGATTCCTGTTTGACAGCCCGGCCGGCCGGATCGAGGCACGCATAATTGGCGCCAACCGCGCCGCCGTGAATATGGGCGCACCAGTATTTGATGACTCCATCGGGACACTCGAGGTCGCCGGCCAGCAAATAGACGTCAGCGTCTTGTCGATGGGAAATCCGCATTGCGTGCTCGATGTCGCCGATGTGCGCAGCGCCGACGTCGCCGGCCTCGGGCCGGTTATCGAGCGGCATGCGTTGTTCCCGGACCGCTGCAACGTCGGTTTCATGCAGATTGTCGATCGGAGCAACATCATGCTGCGCGTTTTCGAACGTGGTGCGGGAGAAACCCTGGCCTGCGGCACTGGCGCCTGTGCGGCGGTCGCCGCCGGCCGCCGACGTGGCCTGCTGGACGACGAAGTGACCGTGCAGCTGCCGGGCGGGCAACTCGTGGTAAGCTGGCGCGGCGGCAACGAGGCGATCTGGCTTACGGGCGATGCCGAACTAATCAGTGAGGGGACGATCGATTTATGAGCACGCAACGCAAGCCCGAATTCGCCACTGCCGAGCTGTCCGATCACCATGTTCGCGCGTATCTCGAAGCTAATCCGGACTTTTTTGAAAGGCACAGCGCGTTGCTCTCCTCGCTGCGTGTGCCACACCGGTCGGGCGAAGCCATCTCGCTGGTCGAACGCCAGGTGTCATTGCTGCGACAAAAGGAACTCAAGCTCGAACGCCAGCTCAAGGAGTTGATCTCAGTCGCTCGCGCCAATGACGTGCTGGCCGCAAAAATCCACGAGCTGTCGTTGCAATTACTCGGTGCCGGAAATTTGGATGCGACAGTCGCGGCCGTGGAAAAAGCAATGCGCAGCGGCTTCGGCGCCGACCAGTCCATACTCGTATTGTTTGGCGATCCGGCATTGTTTGCCGACATCGATGCAGGCCGCTTCTTTCGCGTGTTGGAACGTGATGATGCTGCGCTCAATCCGTTCAGCACGTTTCTCAAGGGCCGCAGCCCGCGCTGTGGTCAGGTGCGCGACGCACAGCGTGAATTCCTGTTTCACGACGACCGCGACGAGATCGGGTCGCTGGCGCTCGTGCCGCTGGGCAAAAATACACAGATTGGTTTTCTCGCGATTGGTAGTGTCGATGCCAACCGTTTTCACCCGGGCATGAGCATTGACTTCCTGGTGCGTGTTGGCGACCTGGTCGCCGGAGCGCTGACACGCTTCTGAGTTTCGGGAGTTCGCCCGTTGCACAGCGCTGCACAGGACTGGATCAACAGGTTCATTGCTCATCTTGAGTATGAGCGACGCCTGTCGTCGCTGACCTGCAAACATTATCGACGCGATCTCAATGCCCTGGCCGCCTTCTGTGACGAAACCGGAATCATGAACTGGGCGGACATCGATGGCGAGAACGTTCGCGCCTTCGCCGGAACGAGTTATCGGCGCGGCCTGTCGGCACGCAGCATTCAACGCCGTCTTTCCGCGGCACGCACGTTTTTCCGCTACCTGCTGCGTGAGAAACAGGTACGGCGAAATCCCATCAGCAGCGTGCCCGCACCGAGACACAGCAAGCGCCTGCCGGAAAACCTGGACGCGGATCGTATGGCACGCTTACTCGACATCGAAGGAACCGGCACGATCATCGATCGCGACCGGGCGATGCTGGAGCTGTTTTATTCATCGGGGCTTCGTCTGGCCGAATTGATCGACCTCAATGTCGGCGACATCGACCGGCAGGATGCGACGGTGCGGGTTACCGGCAAGGGCAACAAGGACCGCATTGTACCGGTGGGGCGCAAGGCGCTGGAGGCATTGGTGCAGTGGCACAAATCGCGACCGGCCATGGCCGCTGCCGGGGAAACTGCGTTGTTTGTCAGTAATCGCGGCCAGCGACTGAGTGCGCGCGCCGTGCAGGCCCGCGTCAGCTACTGGGCGAAACGCCAGGGCATCGATACAAAGGTCTATCCACACCTGTTCCGGCACTCGTTCGCGACCCACGTGCTCGAGTCGAGCCACGACTTGCGCGGCGTACAGGAACTGCTTGGGCACTCGAATATCTCGACCACCCAGGTTTATACGCACCTTGACTTCCAGCACCTTGCCCAGATATACGACAAAACCCACCCCAGGGCGCGCAAGAAAGACTAGTACGCGCAAGGAAAATCAGCATGCAACAGTTTCGAGGGACAACAATTGTCTCGGTTCGCCGCAATGGCAAGGTCGCGATCGCTGGCGACGGCCAGGTGAGCATGGGCAATACCGTAATGAAGGGTAACGCCCGCAAGGTACGGCGGCTGGCTAACGGCCGTGTAATTGCCGGCTTTGCGGGTGGTACTGCGGACGCATTCACGCTGTTTGAGCTGTTCGAGAGCAAACTTGAGCAATACGGCAACCTGACGCGCGCCGCGATAGAACTCGCGAAAGACTGGCGTACGGATCGTCGTTTGCGTCGCCTCGAGGCGTTGCTTTGTGTTGCCGACAGCGAAAGTTCGTTTGTCATTTCCGGAAATGGCGATGTCATCGAACCCGAGCACAACCTCATGGCGATCGGATCCGGTGGGCCGTATGCACAGGCGGCTGCACTCGCCCTGATGAACAATACCGACCTCGGCGCGCGTGAGATTGCCGAAAAAGCGCTGCGCATCGCTGGCGAAATTTGTGTCTTCACCAACCAGAACATCACGATAGAGGAGCTGTAGGAGGCGTTGCAGAACTAAATGTCACAAATGACCCCTAGAGAAATCGTCCAGGAACTGGACAAGCACATCGTCGGCCAGAACGAGGCCAAACGTGCTGTTGCAATAGCCCTGCGCAATCGCTGGCGCCGTGTGCAGATAGACGAGCCGTTGCGCAGTGAAATCACGCCGAAAAATATTCTGATGATAGGGCCGACCGGTGTTGGCAAGACCGAGATTGCCCGTCGCCTTGCGCGCCTTGCAAAAGCGCCGTTTATCAAGATCGAGGCCACCAAATTCACTGAAGTCGGCTATGTCGGGCGCGAAGTCGACAGCATCATCCGCGACCTGATGGACGTCGCTGTCAAAATGATTCGCGAGGAGTCGATCGCAAAATTTCGGCCGCGAGCTGAGGACGCCGCCGAGGAGCGTGTGCTTGATGCCCTGTTGCCGCGAGCCGCGCACAGTAGCGGGTTCACGGGCACGCCGGATCTTGGCAAGGACAACAGTGATACGCGGCAAAAGTTCCGCAAGATGCTGCGCGAGGGAAAACTCGATGACAAGGAGATTGAAATCGAAATTCGCGCTATCCCCATGGGGATAGAGATCATGGCGCCGCCAGGCATGGAGGAAATGACCAGCCAGCTGCAAGGCATGTTTCAGAACCTGGGCAGCAGCAGAAAAAAAACCCGCAAGCTGAAAGTGAAGGAAGCGCTGCGGCATCTGACTGACGAAGAGGCTGCCAAGCTGGTCGATGAGGAAGAACTGAAAACGCGCGCGCTCGAGGCTGTCGAGCAACACGGCATTGTGTTTCTCGATGAGATTGACAAGATCGCGCGCAGTTCCGGCACCATCGGTGCCGACGTTTCCCGTGAGGGCGTGCAGCGCGACCTGCTGCCCATTGTCGAAGGTTGCACGGTGAATACCAAATACGGTGTGGTGCGTACCGATCACATCCTGTTCATTGCCTCGGGCGCGTTTCATGTTTCCAAGCCATCTGACCTGATCCCGGAAATGCAGGGACGATTCCCTATTCGCGTAGAGCTCAAGTCGCTGACGACCGATGACTTCGTACGCATCCTGACGGAACCGGACGCCTCGCTGACTACGCAATACGGCGCGCTGCTCGCGACCGAGGAAGTCAGGCTCGAATTTACCGAAAGCGGCGTGCGGCGAATCGCCGAGGTCGCCTTCCAGGTGAACGAGAACACTGAAAATATCGGTGCGCGGCGCTTGCATACCGTGATGGAGCGCCTGCTCGAAACGGTATCCTTCGAAGCCTCCGACAAGAGTGGCACGCACGTGCAGATCAATGCAGGCTATGTTGACGATCACCTGGCAGAACTCGCGAAGAACGAGGACCTGAGTCGGTATATTCTGTAGCAGGCAAAAGGGGTCAGAGCCCTTTCGAAGAAAGGGCTCTGACCCCTGTATGATCAGGCCATGACACCGACCGAGATACGCTTGAAGAAGGATTCGAAACTGCTGCTCGTGGCATTCGACGACGGCAGCGAGTTCCAATACACATGCGAGTATTTGCGCGTGCATTCGCCGAGCGCAGAGGTCAAGGGCCATGGCCCCGGCCAGGAGACCTTGCAGACCGGCAAGGAACATGTATCGATCACTGCGGTTGAACCGGTCGGCCACTATGCGGTGCGCCTGGTATTTGACGACGGTCATAACACCGGCCTGTATACCTGGCCGTATTTGTACGAACTTGGCGCCAGCATGACTGCCAATTGGCGTCGTTACCTCGACCGCCTTGCGGCAGCAGGGTATGCTCGTACCAAAGCCGAATAACACTCCGCCATGAAGAACTCCGAGACATCTGCCGAGACGACCCATTTCGGTTACCGGACTGTGCCGGTCGAGGACAAGGCCACGCTCGTAAAAGGTGTCTTTGACTCGGTTGCCAGTCGCTATGACATCATGAATGACCTGATGTCAGCCGGGCTGCATCGCTTGTGGAAACGCCGCGCGATTGATCAGGCTGGAATTCGCAAAGGACATGTAGTGCTCGATCTTGCCGGTGGAACCGGTGACCTGGCGAAAGAGTTTGCCGGTCGCGTCGGCCCGCAAGGTCACGTCATCCTGGCCGACATCAATGCCGCAATGTTGCGTCGCGGGCGCGATCGGCTGGTGGATGCCGGGGTCGCCGGCAACCTGTCCATCGTGCAGCTCGATGCGCAACACCTACCGTTTGCCGACGGCACGTTTGATCGCATCACAATTGCCTTCGGGCTTCGCAATGTGACCGACAAGGACGCCGCACTGCGCTCAATGTTCCGGGTCCTGAAACCCGGCGGCAAACTGCTGATCCTGGAATTTTCCAGGCCGAACGAAGCCATCAAGCCGGCCTACGATCTTTACTCATTCAAGGTGTTGCCACTGCTTGGCGAACTTGTTGCCAGGGACGCGGCCAGTTACCAGTACCTGGCCGAGTCAATTCGCATGCACCCGGACCAGGAATCGTTGCTCGCAATGATGCAGCAAGCCGGTTTCGAGCGCTGCCGCTATCTGAACCTGGCCGGTGGTATCGTCGCCCTGCACAGCGGCTTCCGTATTTAGGCGCAGCCATGGCCAGCCCACTCGAAGCATTGCTGCGGCCGGTTGCCGAAATAATGAATCGCAATATTTCGGAGACCACACCGGCGCGCAAACTTGCCGCGGACCTTAACGGTACGACGATCGCAATTCGCACTCGCGACACATCGCTCAGCACCTATTTCAGTTTCGCTGACAACGCGGTCCGATTGAGCACCGAGTATCAGAGCGATCCCGACGTCGTCATCAGCGCATCCCTGGTTACTCTCGGAAGGATGATTGCCAGCCCCGATGAAGCGATGATTCGCAGTGGCGACGTCGAGATGACTGGCGATGCCGTCACCGCGCAGCGGTTTCAAAAATTGCTCGGCTACGCCAAACCTGACATTGAGGAGGAGCTTTCGCGCGTGATTGGTGACGTGGCGGCGCATCGGCTCGCTGAAATCGGGCGCGGGGTCAGGAACTGGGCGTCCGCCGCACGCACGACCATGGGTGACAATGTGCGCGAATACCTGCAGGAAGAAAGCCGCGACCTGCCAACGCGATACGAAGTAGATCGGTTCCGCTCGCAACTTGCGGTATTGCGTGATGACGTCGAAAGGCTCGCTGCGAGACTGCGCCGCCTCGAGGATAGTCGCTGAACATGTACAAGTGGCGAACGATTGCACGTCTCATTGGCATACAACGCGTACTTGTTAAGTACGGCCTCGACGACATCATCAAGGAAACGCACCTGCTGCGACCGCTGCGGTTCTTCTTTTACCTGTTGCCTCGACGTCGCACGCGCTCGGCTCCGCTTGGCGAACGTGTTCGACTTGCGCTCGAAGAGCTTGGACCGATTTTCATAAAGTTTGGCCAGGCCATATCGACACGCCGCGACCTGTTGCCACGCGAACTTGCCGATGAACTTGCGAAGCTGCAGGACGATGTGCCGCCGTTCCCGGCCGAACAGGCCATCGCGATGCTGGATGCGGCCTATGGCAAACCTGTTGCCGAGGTGTTCTCACGTTTTGATGTCGAGCCGTACGCGGCAGCGTCGATTGCCCAGGTGCATACGGCGCAATTGCCCGGCGGTGGCGAGGTCATCGTCAAGTTGTTGCGCCCCGATGTGCAGCCGTTGATCGAACGAGATATTGCGGTGCTGCGCATGCTGGCCGGGCTGGCCGATCGCTATTGGCAGCACGGCAAACGTTTGCGGCCGCTCGAGATCGTCAACGAGTACGAAAGTACCATCCTGGATGAACTCGACCTCATGCGCGAAGCGGCAAATGCGGCACAACTGAAGCGCAACTTCGCAGGTTCGGACATGCTGTACGTACCCGAGATCTACTGGGATTATTGCCGGCCGCAGGTACTGGTGCAGGAGCGCATCTACGGTATCCCTATCAGCGACATCGAAGCCCTGCGCGCGGCCGGTACTGACATAAAACGGTTGGCGGAGAATGGTGTTGAGATTTTCTTCACGCAGGTATTTCGTCACAATTTTTTTCACGCCGACATGCATCCAGGCAATATTTTTGTAATCGCCACGGACCCAAAGCAACCGAAGTACGCGGCTGTCGATTTCGGAATTGTCGGCACACTTGATCCCGGCGACCAACGCTACCTCGCCGAGAATTTTCTCGCCTTCTTCGACCGTGACTACCATCGCATCGCGGCGTTGCATATCGAGTCCGGCTGGGTGCCTGAGGGTACGCGCATTGATCAGCTCGAGACCGCGGTGCGCACGGTGCTCGAGCCAATATTCAACAAGCCGCTGGCGGAGATTTCGTTTGCCCAGGTGCTGATGCGCCTGTTCCGTGTCGCGCAGCGTTTCAACGTTGAGGCCCAGCCGCAACTGATCCTGCTGCACAAAACACTCTTTAACATAGAGGGCCTGGGTCGTGAGCTGTACCCGCAGCTTGACCTGTGGAAAACGGCGCACCCGGTACTGAAGCAGTGGATGAACGAGCAGATCGGTCCGAAAGCGTTTTTCAGGGAGCTGCGCGCAATGCTGCCGGAACTGCGGGCGGCCCTGCGCGATCTGCCAGCCGCGATTCGCTACCTGGCGGAGCAGGCAAAATGAGGCGCGCCCAGGTTTGACTACGCGCCACGCCACCAGACCCTGGCCGACGTTGCCGATCGTTGCAGTCGGCGTTGTATTGAGTCTGTTGGCTGCGGCCCAGCTTGACAGGCTGACACTGAACGGCGACTTGTACGGCCTGCTCGGTGGGAACGATCCGGCCGTGATGACTTTTCACGAACTCGCCGAAGTCACAACGGGCCTCGAGGAGTTGCTGGTGGTCTGCGAGCCGGACCAGTATCTGCCGCGCATTGCGCTCGAGAAAATTACCTCGCTGCCGAGCGTCACTGCCAACACGCGCACCTACATCCAGCCGGGAAAATCGTCGCTGTACACGTTTTCACTGAGCGGCGACCCCGCGGACTATTTGCAGTCGGGCGTGGTTATCGATCGGGTACGCGCTGTGCTTGCCGCCATGGCGCCCACCTGCGGCATGGCCGGCACGCCTGCGTATGTCGTTGAGGCACACGACCGGCTCAATACCGACCTGCTGGCGGCGCTCGCGGTTGCCGTGCTGCTGGTGACGATGCTGTTTGCCTTTGTCTATCGAATTGGCTGGCTGGCACTGGTGATGCTGTTGCCGGTCGGCCTCGGCATCATGTGGGGTTTGGCCACTTACAGCCTGGTACGAGCGGAACTCACGTTGTTCGCGGCCGCGGTACCAACACTGCTGGTCGGTATCGGCATTGATCACTGCATTCACATGATCCAGGCGTGTCGTTACTCCATAGTCCACGATGGCCTGTCGCGCGACGCAGCTGTCATATCAGCATGGTGGCGCCTGTTGCGCCCGGTTACGATCGCCAGCCTCACCACGATCGCCACATTTTGTGCACTGTCGCTCGCGCAGCTGCGTGGTTTTGCCGACTTTGGCCTGTGCGGCGCGCTGGTTTCGGCTGGTGTCTGGCTTGCCTGTACCGCCCTGCTGCCGGTAATCCTGCTGTCCTGCCCGGAGCGCTGGCTCGCCGGCAAAGCCGCCTTCGAATCCCCGCTGCGTCGCTTTGCTCCGTGGCTGCAAAAACGCGCAATGCTGGTTGCACTTTCAGCCACCGCCATTACCGCGATCGCGGTTTTTGCCGCCAGGGACCTTGAGCTGCTCAGTGACATTCGCCAGCTCGAGGGTACCGACCTTGAGGCGCGTATTTTGCAGAACCGGATCGCCGATGAGTACGGACTCAGCGCCTCGCCAATACTCGTACGCTTTGTTGATCATCTCGATGCGGTCGAATTCATGGCCGATATTGATCGGCCACGCAGCATCGCCAGCCTCGTTGAAGTGCCCGGCGTCGCCGGCCTGGTGCAGGTACACGCAGTTGAAAACCCGTTCATTCGCGAAAACTACCAGGCCGTCACCTGGGACATTCAGCAACAAATCAAACGGCTCGGCCTGGGTCGATGGCAACTGAGCGGTGCACCCGCCATGAATGCGCGCATTGATGAACTATTGTTCGCCGACATCCGTTACATCCTGCCACTCGCAGCGGCATTTATTCTGCTGGTACTCGTAATCGGTACGCGCAGCGGCAGTTTACCATTCATCGTCTTGCTGCCGTTGGTGCTGTCCCTGATCTGGGTAACCGGCGCCATGTCACTTGGCGGTGTCGCTGCTTCCGTCGTTACCGCAGCGATTGTTCCGATCGTACTTGGCATCGGCGTCGATGGCGGCGTGCACCTGCTGGCGTCGTGGCAACGACACGATGGAGATCTCGCTTCGGTATTTGCCGAAACCGGGCTCGCCATTGTGGTCACGGTTACAACCTCGATCGCCGCATTCGGCGCATTCATGATTGCCAACAGTCCAAGCCTGGCGCAATTCGGCGCGCAGGCCGCGGGCGCGCTGCTTGGCTGCCTGCTGGTTACAGTCCTGCTGCTGCCGGTGCTTCTGCAACATCGGCGGACGGCGACATTTGCCGCGGAGAAATAGCGTGTTCTGGCCGAGAGTTGCGAAATTCCTGATCTGGCTGGGCCGCTGGACGGCGGTTGGCCCGACGCCTGGCCATCGCAAGGCGGTCATTATCGGCGCGCCGCATACCTCGTATTGGGATGGTTACTGGTTGCTCGTGTACAAGGTCGCCTATGGCATCGACATCAAATTCTTCATCAAGGAATCTATGTTCTGGTTTCCGATGAGCCTGCTGCTCAATGGTCTTGGCGGCGTACCACTGAACCGTGGCGATGCGCGCAGCGCGGTCAAGCAGGCAGTCGCGGCGTTCGAGAACAATGACGACTACCTGTTCGGGCTCGCACCGGAGGGAACCCGCAGCAGGACCAACGGCTGGAAAACCGGCTTCTATCGCATAGCTGAGGGCGCAGGAGTACCAGTGGTGTTCGGCTTCTTCGACTACAAGAACCGTCGTTTTGGCTTTGGGCCAAGCATGAGCCTGAGCGGCGACATGGATGCCGACATGGTCATTATTCGCTCCTTCTATGCCTCGGTGACCGGCAAGCGGCCCGAAAAGACCTGCCCGGTCGAGTTCCTGCATGGCAAACAGCGAAACTAGACGGCCGATCCGCAGCTTCGTGCGCCGTGCCGGGCGCATGACCGCATCGCAGCAACGCGCACTTGAGGAATTGTGGCCCGACTATGGCATCAAGCCTGGCACAGGGCCAATCGACCTGGCACTGGCCTTCGGTCGGGCGGCGCCTTGCGTGCTGGAGATAGGCTTCGGCAACGGTGATTCGCTGGTGCAACTCGCACAGCACGATCCGGCAAGCAATTTTCTGGGTATTGAAGTGCATGAACCCGGCGTCGGTCATTGCATGATTGCCGCACGCGCGGCGGCAATTACGAATCTCAAGCTGATCGTGCATGACGCAATCGAAATTCTTGAATCGCATATCGCGCCGGCATCGCTGCACCGCATCAATCTCTACTTTCCTGACCCATGGCCAAAAAAGCGACATCACAAGCGTCGTATCGTGCAGCCAGAGTTTGTCGAACTCTGCGCCAGCCGGCTTGGCAGAAACGGCACCTTGCACATCGCCACGGACTGGGCCAACTACGCCGAACATATCGATGGGGTGCTCGCCGGATCACCTGTGTTCATTTGCCGTGAGAAACGCGAACACGACGGCGAAGCGCCGCTGGACCGCCCTGCAACCAAGTTCGAACGGCGCGGCGGCCGTCTCGGCCACAGGATCTGGGACTGGCGCTTTCAGAAAATTGATCTATAAATAACAAAGAGAGCTTTCACGAGGACAAGGAAATGGCGGTGGCCTTTCCGACCATTGGCAGGTGGTTTCGGCAGCGCGATGGCAGCATCTTTGAGGTTGTTGCTGTTGATGAAGACGACAGTACGATCGAAATTCAATATTTCGATGGCACGCTCGAGGAGTTTGAGCTGGAGTCCTGGGCCGACATTTTCCCGGTCGAGATCGATCCTCCCGAGGACTGGACCGGCTCGGTGGACATGGATCCGGACGATTTTATCGGGCGCAAGGAGGGCGAAATGCCACCGGGCTATCACGACCCCTTCGAGTTCCTCGAAGAGCCCGACTAGGCAGTAGACAGGGGTCAGAGCCCTTTTTTTCCCATATACGACCACTCGTTATATGTGGGAAAAAAAGGCTCTGACCCCTGTCTATATTTCGACGTAGACGGTGCCGTCGCGAATGCTGACCGCAACCCGGCGCAAGGACTTGCCAAGGCAAGGACCGGCAAAGCAGAGACCTGTATCGATTTCATACAGCGCCCCGTGGGAAGCACAGATGATTGCGCTGCGATCCTTGGTCAGGAATGCATCGGGCATCCAGTTCAGTGGGTGACCGACATGCATGCAATAGTTCTCATAGGCAAATACCGCATCGCCCCGGCGCACCACAAATCCGTGCAACGGCCACTCACCACCACCGGCCTGGAACTCGCGACACCCCGGGTCGCTGAGTTCGTCGAGTTTACCGACCGCGACTTCTGTGCTGTTCATTGATCGCCCGTATCGGGCTCATGCCACGGCGCCACCTTGAACAACAACAGCATGCCGGGCACGGCGAGCACCACGCAGATCAGGAAAAAGTTGGTCCAGCCGAGTTGCTCGACAATTACGCCGGTGGTCGCACTCGCGAGCGTCCGCGGCGTTGTGGCCAGCGCCGTGAACAGCGCGAACTGTGTAGCGGCGAATGCTTTATTGGTCGAGCGCGCAATGAAGGCAATGAGCGCCGCCGAGCCGAGACCGACACCGAGATATTCGAATGCGACTGCGATACCGAGCGCCCAGGGATTTGCACCGATCTCTGCCAACGCTGCGAAGCCGAAAATGCTCGTGATCTGCACCAGTCCGAACAACCATAACGCGCGATTGATCGACAGGAAGATCATGACCAGGCCTCCCATCATCGCACCAATTATCACTGCGACCAGGGACGCGGTTTTTGCAATAGTCCCGATCTGCGTAAGCGAGAAGCCGACGTCAATAAAGAATGGCGTCTGTAGCGCAGTCGCCATGCTGTCGCCCAATTTGTAAAAGAACAGAAACGCGAGCACCAGCAATGCGGACGCGATTCCCTGACGGCCGATGAACTCCCGAAATGGTTCGATCACCGCCTCCTGGATCGTCCGAGGTGCATTCGGATCGCGAGTCGGTTCTGCAATACTTAAGGTCAACACGATGCCGATCAGCATGAAGCACGCGACGATGACGAAAACCGTGCTCCACGCCAGGTGATCGGCAAGGACCAGTGCAAGCGCGCCCGGTATCAGGCCGGACAGGCGATAGGCCTGCACGTGGATCGAGTTGCCGAGGCCCAGTTCGTGATCCGGCAGCAGTTCCCTTCGATAGGCATCGAGCACGATATCCTGGCTGGCACTGAAAAACGCCATGGTCGCTGCCAGGTAGGCTACGGCCCAGATGGAGAACTCGGGATCCAGAAAGCCGATCGCCGCAATCGAGATCACGAGAGCGACTTGTGTCACCAGCAGCCAGCCACGACGTCGGCCAAGAAACGGCAAGGTGTAGCGATCCATTACAGGCGACCAGAGAAATTTCCAGGTGTACGGCATCTGCACGAGCGTGAAAAAACCAATCTCTGCCAGGCCAACGCCTTCGGTTCGCAGCCACGCCGGCGCCAGCTGAATCAGGACGTACAGCGGCATGCCCGACGCAAAGCCCGTAAAGACGCAGATCAGCATGCGTCGATTGAAAATGGCGCTCTTGAGGGAGACGGCTTCAGCCACTATGCGACCAATCGTAATCCATGATCAGCGGGGCGTGATCGGAAAATCGCGTTTTCGTGTAGATGTCTGCGGCGAGCACGCGGTCCCGCAGGCCTTCGCTGACGACCTGGTAGTCGATGCGCCATCCGACGTTGTTGTCCCAGGCGCGGCCGCGATTTGACCACCATGTGTACTGCTCGGCCGCTGGCTGCACTATGCGAAATGCATCGACCCAGTGAAATTCGCCAAAAACCTGGTCCATCCAGGCGCGTTCCTCGGGCGTGAAACCCGAGTTCTTTTGATTTGCTTTCCAGTTCTTCAGATCAATTTCCCGGTGCGCGATATTCCAGTCGCCACAGAGAATCACATCGGAGCGACGACGGCGCAGTTTGTGCAGGTGTTCTGTAAACGATTCAAGGCAACGAAATTTGGCTTGTTGGCGTTCGTCGCTTGATGATCCAGACGGCAGGTAAACAGACGCAATCGCGAGACCACCAAGCTGCACTTCGAGATAACGACCCTCGCTGTCGAACTCTGCATCGCCATAACCACGAGTGATCTTGTCCGGTTTGTGCCGCGTATAAATAGCAACACCGCTGTAACCTTTCTTGACGGCGTCCTCGTAGTAGCAGTGATAGCCCGCTGGCGAGAAACAATCGTCACCAAGTTGCTGCAACTGCGCCTTGGTCTCCTGGATGCAGACGACATCCGCGTCCTGTCCTCGCATCCATGCGAAGAATCCCTTGCGGGCGGCAGAACGAATACCATTCGCGTTCAATGTGATGACTCGAAACAATCTGCGTCTCCGCTGGCCATATGTCATAATTCGCTGCGATCCAAACCGCGGCCATCATACCGAAGCATGCAAGCGTATAAGAAAGAATTCATAAACCTGGCGATCGAACTTGGCGTACTTCGATTTGGTGAGTTCACCCTGAAGTCCGGCCGGGTGAGCCCGTATTTTTTTAATGCCGGGCTTTTCAATACCGGCTATGCGGCAGCGCGGCTCGGCCGCTACTATGCCACCGCGATCGCCGCATCGAAGTTGAAATTCGACATGATCTTCGGCCCCGCCTACAAGGGCATCCCGATTGCCGCTCTTGCGGCCGCGTCGCTGGCCGAGCATCACGACATCGACGTGCCGTATTGCTACAACCGTAAGGAGGCCAAAGCGCACGGTGAAGGCGGCAGTATTGTCGGCCCGCCGCTGGAGGGCCGCGTGCTCATCGTTGACGATGTGATTACCGCCGGCACTGCGGTCCGCGATGCCTACCAGATTATCTCTGCAGCGGGAGCTGAAGTGGCCGGCCTTGCAATTTCGCTGGATCGGCAGGAGCGCGGCCAGGGCCCGGCGTCAGCCGTGCAGGAGCTGAAGCAGGCGCTTGGGATCCCGATCATCAGCATCATAGGGCTTGACGACCTGATTGTTACTCTTGAAGAATCAAACAATTATGAGGCGTTCTTGGAGCCCATTCTGGAATATCGCCGAAAATACGGGGCCATAGCGTAACTTCTTGTTTATATTGTGATTTTGGTACCGGGTTTACAGGCCGCCATGAGCAACCTATGCTGCCATTTCGCGAACCAGTCCCGTTTTTGGAGCGGCCATCCGTGGCATAGTTTTGATATGCGAATAGTACCCGCTGCTTTGGCTGTACTTTTTCTGCTGCCGCTGGGTGCGGCGGCACAGCAGCGGCCAGCATATTCCTGGATCGACGATGATGGCGTGGTGCATTACGGCGACTCGATTCCTCCCGAGTACGCAGACAAACCAAAGAACGTAATCAACGAGCACGGCGTTACAATTAATCAGATTCGCGGCAAAAAAACCGCTGCGGAAATCGAGGCCGAGCGCGTTGCCAAGGAGTTAACGCTGCAGAAGGAATTGCAGAACCGCGCGGACCGCGCGCTGCTGGCGACCTACCAGACTGTTGACGAAATTGAGATGCACCGCGATCGTCGTATCGAACTATTCCAGGCCCAGGCGCGCGTGACCGAGTTGTACCTGCGTAATCTCGACCGGCGACTGGCGCAACTGAAAGAAGAATCTGCACGTTTCCGTCCCTACAGCTCCGATCCAGGCGCCGAAATGATCGATCCTCTGCTGATCAGGGAAATCCAGGAGACCGAGGCGACGATTGTCCGCCATCAAAAGAACCTGGAGAAGTATCGGAGCGACGAACGCGAGATCATGGAGCGCTTCGACGGCGACATCAATCGCTTCAAGAGTCTCAAGGGTCTGCCCATCACAACCGCTCAGGCGGTACCAGAGTGACCGAACCCGCCTGAGCCTCGCTTGCTGTTGTTGAATTCCTCAACCACTGCGAACGTCACCTGTTCAACCGGCACAAAAACCATCTGCGCGATGCGTTCGCCCGGCTCAATCACATAACTTGTCCGGCCGCGGTTCCAGCAGGAAATAAATACCTGTCCTTGGTAGTCGGAGTCGATCAGGCCAGTCAGGTTGCCCAGCACCAGTCCATGCTTGTGCCCCAGGCCGGACCTTGGCAACAGCACCGCCGCCAGCGATGCATCGCCAATATGTATGGCGAGACCGGTTGGAATCAACGTTGTCTCACCGGGCGCTACCGTAATCGCTGCATCAATACAGGCACGCATATCGAGCCCGGCGGAGCCTTCCGTCGCATAGTGTGGCAATGGAATCGAAGCGCCAACGCGCGGATCGAGTATTTTCAATTCTATTGATCGCATGAGCCGCCGCACTTTACGTGATTGCGCAGCGCTCTGCGACCAGTTTGACGATACGCCTGGCGAGCTCGACTTTGCTGTCGGTCGCGAACGCCTGCTCACCACCCTGCCAGAACACCTCTACTGCGTTGTCATCCCTGTCGAAACCACAGCCGGCTCCAACCAGGTTCGCAACAATCATGTCGAGATTCTTACGTCGCAGCTTTCCCAGCGCATACTCGCGCAGGTTTTCCGTTTCTGCCGCGAAACCGACTGTGAATGGTCCGGATTCGAGTGCTGCCACTGAAGTCAGGATGTCCGGTGTGCGCACCAGCTCAATACTCATCGATTGCTCGTTTTTCTTGATCTTGTGTGCCGCGACAGCGACCGGGCGATAGTCGGCGACTGCAGCCGTCGCAATGAAAATATCAGCATTGCGAATATGTACATGCGTCGTGTCGTACATCTCCTGGGCAGTCTGCACCTCGTGCACGATCACGCCTCGCGGCGCCGTTATGGCGACCGGACCGCTTATCAGGACCACCTGCGCACCCTGTTGTTGCGCTGCGGCGGCAATAGCGTAGCCCATCTTGCCGGAGCTGCGATTCGTGATGAAACGAACAGGATCAATCGGTTCTCGTGTCGGCCCGGCCGTTATCAGCACGGTTTTGCAGGCGAGTAGTGCCGTAGCACCTGCGTCAACCTGCAGACCACTGACAATCGCAGCGATCTCATCGGGATCAAGCATACGGCCTTCACCGGTCTCGCCGCAGGCCTGCGAGCCTGAGTCAGGTCCCACAATGTGGAT
>Ga0224505_10000518_pt1 | contig 26237 bp, 26 predicted proteins | sample SF_Jan12_sed_USG_FD_169102 | JGI IMG/M metagenome (GOLD analysis project Ga0224505, IMG submission 169102) | Sediment microbial communities from San Francisco Bay, California, United States - SF_Jan12_sed_USGS_4_1 | ecosystem: Environmental > Aquatic > Marine > Sediment | place: USA: California... | reverse complement strand
GTGCGACGGCCGAATGCCACCATCGCTCCAGGTCATTTCGATAGGCGATTTGCTTTTTTCTGTGGCACCAAAATGCAAGGTAATGAATGAAGATGCCGGGCATCCCTCTGGATGATAATCAGGCGTCCACATTTGTGAGTAAACGGAACCTACACTGCATTCTGCATCTGTAGGATATTTTAAACCCAACGTCCTAAAAGGTATATCAACAAGATGACAACCTACATCGCCAAGTGCTCCTGTTCCAAAATCCCACCATCCCCTCCAACTGAATGGATGTAAGTTAGGGGTATAGGGTCTGTATGCTGCCGGGCCTAGCCAGAGGTCCCAGTCCAGATCTTTAGGTTTTTTACTTTCATCGGATGCCGGCATGGCAAAACCCTGTGGCCAAACAGGTCGGTTAGTCCAAATTTGCACCTTAGAAATTTTTCCCAGCACGCCAGAATCCACCCATTTTTGTACCATTCCCAGTAGGGGATTTGATCCACCCTGGTTTCCCATCTGACTTACAATTTTATACTTTCTTGCCATCTCCGTCAGCAACCTTGCTTCCCGGATATTGTGGGTCATTGGCTTTTGCACATAAACATGCTTCCCTCTCTCCATGCAAAAGGCAGCTGCTGGGCCATGAACATGATCGGGCGTGGAGATTGTAACGGCATCAATATCTTTTTCCTTATCCAGCATCACCCTGAAGTCATTGTATAATGTAGCCTTGGGAAATTTCTCGACTGACGCTTTTGCGGATCCGGAGAAATCCACATCACAAAGTGCGACTATTCTTTCCCGGCCTTTTACGGATGCATTGCGAATATCACTTGCTCCTTTCCCGCCAGCACCAATGGCGGCCAGATTTAGCTGGTCACTTGGTGCGGTATATCCCAAACCTCCCAGCACATGCCTGGGTACAAGAAAAACAGAGGAAGCGATAGCGCTCTTCTTTATAAATTCTCTCCGCGAGGTGGTTGATTTTATTGATTTTCTCTCTTTCATGACAAAAAATTGTTTATGGATTATGAATAATAGAAGGCCACTGGATTTGATTTACGAATTATAATACTGAAAAACAAAACAATCCTGTCTGGTGGTACGTCCTGTAACGTGGACTTTTCAAAAACCTTCCCGGATTGGCCCCGGTATGTTCACCATCTTTCAGCACCCGAACGCCACTGAAAATTTCGGATGAACCTTCCCGAAATAAGCAGGCAGATAAAATAAGCAGCACGGCAATTGGTGAAAAACTATATTACTTGGCCAGTAGCACCATGCAACCAGATAGCCATGGAAATCGCCGAAGGAATAAATCCAACTGTGCCTCTATATTGAAACAGTGATTGAAACTGGAGACACGAGAAAATGAAATTGAGTGCTCTATAGCAGATTTCTCATCTTCTTCTCTTTCCAAGAGGTCTTTTCTTTTCTACATTAACCTGAACAGGGTGCTCAAGATCCTCAACGGTGACTGTCATAATCATTACTTCCTTGTCAGACGCAAAGCCTTTTATCCATCCGTTTCCCGGATCGGTATTGAAAGTTTTGTGTAATTTCTTTTGAAGGGAAAAATCAGAAAACGGCTTGGCCCTTCGGTAGTCTCCCAACATGTTTAGTTTTCCATGAATGCCAATTCTTACCAAAATTCTAAATTTATGCGTGCCCCTCACAGATCCCAGGTATTTCAATTGCATAACTTGTATGCCATGAAGTTGGGTGTAAAAGAATGACCCCATGAAGAGACTAAATGCGATGATTATTATTTCGACCCACCAGGAATCGACCTCAAAATAAAAGGCCAGCAGCACGAACGGTAAACTACAAGCCAGGCTATAAAAAATGATTACCAGAAATTTTTTCATATCAATTAATCTTAATCCTTGATAATTCCGGTTGAATTGCCGCATCCAGCCATGTAGCCTGGCCCTTACAGAGCTAATTTAATAAGAAAGGGCCAGCAATTATGCCAGCCCCTTAACAAATTTGTGTGCACCTGAAGGGTGATCATAAATGAATCTAAAAAATAGATGCAATTGAACTGGTTAGGGTCTCACCATCATCTCCAATTGACCCAGGAACACATATTTCATATCACGAAGTTTCAGCGCCTCGTTAATCTTCTTTTCCATATCAGGAGAAACCGCCGCTCGAGTATTTCCGGGAGCAGTGAATTGCTTCCAATCCGTGTAGAAATTAAATGTAATGTGTGAGGCATATGTATCACTGCCAAACGGCAACATCATGCGGGCCAAAGACCAACTGCCCTTAGCACCACTGTCAACCCCTTTTTGATGGTCCGGTTTGAACAGATCGTTTTCTGCTTTCTCATATGCAGCATACGACTCCATATCTACCTTCATCATATCGAACGTAGTGACCATTCCTTTCTTCATCTTGAAATCATCCTTTGTTGAGTTTATGATCTCCAAAAATGCCCTCGCGCCTATACTTCTGGAGGCCGATGTAGCATTTAATTTAGCACGAATATCCGCTTCCGACATGTTGGGGTACGCCTTTTTTACGGTTGACATCAAGTCCGGCATTCCTGCCATCATTTTTGCTAGATCATTGTATTGTTGTACGGTGGCATATTGGAATTGTTGTTTCTCCCCTCCAGGCAACAGCGACCACAAATCCCAGCCCAATATTTCTCCACTTTTGACTCGCTCCTGGTGAATTTTTGACCAGAAGGTTTCGGTTTCCCAGTAAGCATTGGACTGGCCTTCACTCACATTCATAAAATCGATTGCGAGATACACTTTGTCCTGTGCCTGCAATCCAATATTGAATAGCAGGGCAAATAGAATTAATACAGCTTTTCTCATAATAATGGTGGTTTGGTTAGAATTAGTTTTATAAAAATAGTACTATTCCCGAATAGGACAATTGGTAAGTTTTTTAACATGCAGGCTTTGCTTCGTAAAAGGGTGCCATTGCACTTCATTCTGCTCCAGGAACAGCAGCTTCATCACAAACGAGAATGAACCAGCTGGAATTAGGAGATGTAAAGTTGGATTTGAATATTTATAAGACCTAATTTTCGGATTAATGGCAACCATCAACATTGTAATATGTTCAACAAAAAGATACTTTTTATTATTTCCTTCATTCCGGCAAGTCTGATTTTGCTGCAGTGCAGTCATGATTCGCCGATGACGTCAGCCGCCGCCGACTGGCCGGAATATCACGGTGGTCCGGACCGAAACCATTACTCATTGTTACGAGAGATTGATGCCACAAATGTTGGCCGCTTAAAAAAAGCATGGGAATATTCCTCAGGCGGAGCAGACACTATTTCCAATCAAACGCAAATACAGTGTAATCCAATTATTGTAAATGGTATTTTGTATGGTGTGTCAGCAGGCTCGCAGGCATTTGCTGTTCAAGGTGATTCCGGCAAAGAAATATGGAGGACCAATCTGCAAGATGAAACATTCAGGATTACCAGCAGAGGTGTGACCTATTGGAGCGATGCTAATGATAAACGAATCTTTTTTGCGTTTGGAAATTGGCTTTACGCATTGAATGCAACCACAGGCGAACCTGCCAAGTCATTTGGTGTCAATGGTAAAATTAATTTGCACGATGGCCTCTCGCGTCCCGGAGCCGACGAATATGTTTCATCAAATACACCTGGTGTTGTCTTTGAAAACCTTATCATCATGGGTACGCGTGTATCGGAAGGCCCAACGGCGCTGCCTGGCGATATTCGTGCCTATGATACCAGAACCGGTGAATTGATCTGGACTTTTCACACTATTCCAAAACCAGATGAGTACGGATATGATAGCTGGCCAAAAGACGCTTATCAAAACGTAGGCGGCGCTAACGCCTGGGCTGGCATGGCCATTGATCGCGAAGCTGGTATCGTATATATACCAACAGGTTCTGCTGCATTTGATTTTTATGGTGGCAACAGACATGGGGCCAACCTATTTGCCAATACACTTTTGGCATTGGACGCCCGTACAGGCACACGAATTTGGCATTATCAACTGGTACATCATGATATTTGGGATCGAGATCCGCCCACTACACCCAATCTGTTCTCCATCCAAAAAGATGGAAGAACCATACATGCTGTTGCACAAGTTACCAAGACAGGGTTTGTCTTTGTGTTCAATCGCGAAACCGGTGAACCACTATTTCCCATTGAAGAAAGGCCTGTGCCCGCTTCTGATGTTCCAGGCGAATTGGCATATCCAACACAACCGTTTCCCACCAAACCGTTGCCCTTCACGCGGCAGCGTTTCACGGAAGCCGACTTGAACGAACATGTTGCAGATCGTGAGCACATCCTGGCGGAATTAAGAAATAGTAAAACGGGCGAACCTTACATTCCTATCGGTACGCAACGGACAATACTCTATCCAGGAACATCTGGTGGCGCGCAATGGGGTGGCGCTGCGGTGGATGAAGACGCCATTATGTACGTGCCCGCCGTGGAGATACCGGTATATATGTCCTTATTGGAGACACCACCGTCTGGAAAATTCACTTCGGGAGAAAAGATCTATCGGACCCTCTGTGCATCATGTCACGGTAGTGATCGGAAAGGCGATCGCGGCGGAAATTATCCCGCACTAATCGATGTTGGAGACCGGTTGACGTTTGACAAGATCGAGCAAATAACTAAAACGGGAGTTGGGAGGATGCCGGCATTCACGCAGCTATCAGCGCCGGAAAGAAAGCTGATCATTGATTTCCTGACCAACAAAGGTGCAGATGCCGCCATTGAAAATTCATCGCCGCCATTGACCACCGCACCATACGTTAACTCGGGTTATAACCGATGGTATGATAGCAAAGGTTATCCGGTGAGCGCACCTCCATGGGGAACATTAACAGCGATCAATCTTCAGACCGGTGACCATTTATGGCAGGTCCCGCACGGAGAGTATGAAGAACTCACCAGGCTAGGAATTCCTAAAACAGGAACCGATAATTACGGAGGGCCGCTGGTAACCTCCTCCGGACTTCTGTTCATTGCAGGTACGCCGGATAAAAAGTTCAAAGCAATAGACAAGCGCACCGGCAAGATCCTTTGGGAAACATTCCTGCCTGCGGCTGGTTTTGCGACGCCCTCCACGTACACGGTAAATGGAAAGCAATATGTTGTCATTGCTTGTGGTGGTGGAAAACTTCAGAGTAAGTCGGGAGACAGGTATGTTGCATTCGCGCTTGACTAGGCCGTTAAAGTGATTCGCTGAAAAAGCGGAACAAATTTAGCATGGACAAAAATTTATGGAAAATCGCGTATAGCGTACATTCAATTAGTTCATGGTCATAACGCCTGTGCTAATCCAAATTATTGCCGGTCAGGCAGGAAAGCAATTGATTGGGTTAGAAATTAAAAAATTTGAATCACAATAATCTAACGGGTTCAAGCCGATCCCTTATATTAGAAGCAAAGAAGGTATTTAATCATATAATACTTACCTTAACCCCGGTGTCACCGACTTGATCCTTTTGAAGAAAGTGAGTATTAACGCAAGGCATGTGTCACCTCACATCAATTAATTGCTCATCAAGTGAAGAATCCAATATCGCTGCCGCTTGCACTTTTCATCATGGTCTCCTGTGGTCAAAAAACTATGCTCTCACTTAAGCCGGAGGGTCTTAAACAGGAAAACAAGATCACGATCGAAAATGGAAACCTTAAGGTTGTGTTTGTCGACAATGAAGCCTCAGGACCAGTGCACAAGGCAGGCTATAACGGAATCTCAGAACTATACCACCGCCATGAGGATTCGACAATCTTTGTCCCGGATTACGCGGGATTCAACCTGGAACATATTTTTGGAGGGGACAGTCTATCCCAATTATTTGAGCCACGGAGGCACCCGATGAAGCTTTATCGAAAAAGTGACAACACGGTTATATTGTACCAGGAAGCAACTCCGAATTCTGGTGTCGAATCGCTCACGGAGTTTAAGGTTATTGCCCCGGACTACATCGACATAAGTTTTCAATGTATTTTCCACAATCAACAATTTTTTCAACATGGGTATGGCGGCCTGTTTTGGGCCAGTTACATTCATAAACCAGAAGATAAGAAAATATATTTTCTGGGAACAGCAGAAGAACGACCGGATACCGCATGGATCGAAGCCTACTCCGCCACGCATGGTCTGAACAGTACGCATCGCGCCGTCGGAGATGTCAATAATTTTTTCTTCGCTGAAAACTTTAACGCCAGTTTAGCAAATCACTATTCCGCGTATCGATATTCATCCCCATATTACTTCGGCCGGTTCAGAAATATGGTGCTGGCCTTTCTTTTCGAATCACAGGATATCATCCGGTTTTCACAATCTCCAACCGGCGGAGGGCCGGAGAATCCTGCCTGGGATTTCCAATGTATAGTTCCAACTCCGGAAACCGGGAAGATTTATTCATTCAAGGCAAGGATAATCTATAAGCCATTTGTCAACGACAATGATATTAGCCATGAATATGAAAGATGGAATGTTGATTTACAAAGATGATCAAAAGATGCCCGTCGCTGCAGGATCAATGTGGCTATAATCAAAACTTGGCCGGTCAGAAATTTTGAAATAGTCAGTGGACCAAATGAATAGCAAAACTCTTCTTTTCCGCTACGCTGACGTGGATAAGCATGCAAGTATCCATTCTTCCATGGCCTTTTACGCCCTTACATAATGTAATTGCACTAGACCAGATTCAAATTGCCTGCTTGTCAAGGCTTTTAATTTTATTCCCGGGATTCCACCTTTAAATAGTCGCTTGCCGTCTCCCAGTACGACTGGAATTATGGAAATTATATATTCATCAATAAGGTCTTTTTCCATCAATAACCTCACGATTTCTCCGCCGCCGTCACAATAAATGTTCTTTCCTTCTTCTTTTTTCAGACTATTTACCAGGTCTTCAACATCACCATTGTAAAACGTCACGCCATTTTCACTTTCGCGTTGATGTCTTGTTATTACATAACACTTATGCCGATCGGCTTGCGGAAAAACACCTCCGGTAAGTTTTAAGATAGTATCGTAAGTCCTTCTTCCCACGATGTATGCGTCAACACTTTCATTAAATTCAGCATATCCATAATCTTCACCTTCTTTCTCCACGATTGAAAGCCAGGACAAGTCGTCATCGTTGGTTGCGATGAACCCATCCAGGCTCATGCTGATGTACACGATTAATTTTCTTTTGTTCATACCACGTTATTGGCCAACATTCCGGGTATGGCCTGTGTGCGCCCCCTTACAGAAAACACAAGATAGTGAACACCTCCAATGCGCACAAATCAGCAAATGCACCCTGAAAAACATTGATGAAAAACTCCTCTTCAACGTTTTACAAGGTTTGCTGTCAGCTTGGATTGTTGTTTAAAATGGTTCGTATAATAACGATAACCACTCCTCCTGCAAAGATTGTTGTAAAAATCAATTTGTTGTGTTTGGCCAGCCAATTCGGAAGAAAAATATCGAAATTTTCTTTTTTGGAATCCGAATAATTCCTTGCCAAAAGGGTCAACGGGCAAAACATCTTAAAAACCAACAGCACTAGTCCTTCCATAATAATCAGGCCTATGCCAATCCATGTGTAAGCACTTATGTTATCGGAAATTCCAGCATATAAGATATAGAAAATCACTGCTACAAAGAATAGCCAGATTAAGGTATGTACCAGTTTAATTGTGAGAAGCTTACTCTTTTGATTCATTTTTCAAAGTAAATCAAATGCCGTTTACCCATAGGCTGCGACGTGTTTGCCACGAAGCGTCTAGTCCCTGCTGCGTTGCCAGGTTAGTGCGAAAGAATTCAATTTAAACTCTACCTATGCAATGCTAATAAAATTCTCCAAAATGCCAGAGTATACCTGACGGGTCATGCATAAAACATTCTTTTCCCCAAACTTCCTCCCTTATCGAAGTCAGCCTTACATTTTCATATTTGTCATGCAGCCCTAAATTTTGGAGTTCGCTCCAATATCGATCAACATCATCAACTTCAAGGAAGATCATTGAATTATTCACCCAATCTTTAACATAGGCATTCTGCAGATAGAACCCCAATTTATCAGTGACCTTGAAATACGACAGGCCCTTTGATATTACAGACTCTTCAAACCCCAGCTCCTTATAAAAAAGTCTTGATTCTTCGAAGTTTACAGCGCCGATAAAAGTTCGGATTGATTTCGCAGCATGCTTCATGGCATAGATCCCACTGATTTTTCCTGCGATAAGATATGTAAATCTTTCACAAATCCATTGTTGCTCAGAATCTATTTCGTATCAACAGGTTTACTCGACAATGTAATAATTAATCCAATGATCGGAGAAAAGAGGATCGACCATAGAATTGATCGTCCATATCCTATGCTGCGTTTTGAACCGATATACTGAGCAATCAGGTGCGTTAAGGCGATGTAAAGTACAATCGTTAAAATCAAAATAGAATTCATGGCTATTTGTTTTGGTAACTATTGCTTTCCATGCGAAAAACATGTTGCTTATTTAGAACTTCGCTCTTCAAAGTAGTGACCTGGCTGATGTGGTTCTGTGTAATTGCCAGCAATTTCAATAGAGGCCCGCGTGGCACATTTGTACTACCGAATGTCAAATATTTTTGAAGTAGGTGAGAACGTTTCTGGAAGATACAAATTATGTCAATTTCTGTCGATCCGAAAACTAATATGAGAGAATTACGTTTTATGCCCTGTCCCCAAAAACAAAAAAACCTTGAATACACGCGTATTCAAGGTTTTTTGAGGTCTCGAGCGGATTCGAACCGCTGTAGAAGCTTTTGCAGAGCTCTGCCTAGCCACTCGGCCACGAGACCCTAATTACTACAGATAATTATGTTCAACACGGGCGGGTTTATCAAACCGTGTCGTGCAAAACTAAAAAAAACAGGTGTGATTGCAACCTTAACAAAAAAGAAAGGCGGCTAAACCCTTAGCCACCTTTCTTTCAATTTTGAATAGCATTACTCGGCTTTAGCGTCTCCGCTACCCGACATTTTTTCTTTCAATGCACTCAGTGCTTCAAGATCTCCCAGCGTAGACTTTTCAGCCTGCTGGTTAATCGACTGAACAGAACTTCCTTTTGCAGGTGCGGTTTTCTTCTTGGCAGCAGCTGCAGCAGGCTTCTCTTCATCAGCCGACCAGGTCGCCTTGTGCGACAGCACAATTCTCCTGTCATCCTTAGAGAACTCCAGCACTTTGAAATCAAGGGATTCTCCAACTTCTATCTTCTCGTTATCCTCGCGCACCAGATTCTTGGCGGCGCAGAAACCCTCGATGCCGTAAGGCAATTCTAAGACCCCTCCCTTATCATTCTTGTTGATGATGTTACACTTATGTACAGAACCAACGGTAAAGATCGTCTCAAAAGTATCCCATGGATTTTCTTCCATGTGCTTATGGCTCAATGCCAGTCTGCGGTTTGCCGCATCCAGTTCCAATACCTGAACGTCCATGGTATCTCCTACCTTTACAAACTCAGAAGGATGTTTAATCTTTTTCGTCCAGCTTAAGTCAGAAACGTGCACCAGGCCGTCAATACCTTCTTCCAGTTCAATGAACAGACCAAAATTTGTAAGGTTCCGCACGATACCTTTATGCTTCGTTCCAATAGCATATTTGGTAAGCACATCCTGTCTTGTCCATGGATCTTCGGTGAGTTGCTTAATGCCGAGTGACATTTTGCGTTCATCGCGGTCTAATGTCAACACAACTGCTTCAACCTCATCTCCCACTTTCATGAAGTCCTGTGGATTGCGCAAATGTTGTGACCAGCTCATTTCACTCACATGAATTAAGCCTTCAACACCAGGTTGCAATTCCAGGAATGCGCCGTAATCCGCAACATTCACAATCCGACCTTTAACTTTTGAACCCACCACAATTTCTGTTGACAACGCGTCCCATGGATGTGGTGTAAGCTGTTTCATGCCCAGCGAGATTCGCTTTTTGTCACCATCAAAATCAAGCACAACAACCTTCACCGTTTGGTCCAGTTTAAGAACTTCTTCCGGATGGTTAATGCGGCCCCAGCTGATATCCGTAATGTGCAGTAAACCGTCAACACCACCCAAATCGATAAATACACCGAAATTGGTCATGTTCTTGATAACGCCCTCCAACACCTGACCTTTTTCCAGGTTCGTTAGTATTACCGCCTTTTGTTGTTCAAGATCTTTCTCAATCAACACTTTGTGAGAAACCACAACGTTATCATTGGTGTAGTTGATCTTCACCACCTTCACTTCAATGGACTTGTTTACATAAATATCGAAATCCCGTATTGGTTTCACATCAATTTGTGAACCCGGTAAGAACGCTTCAATGCCGAATACATCAACGATTAATCCTCCTTTGGTTCTGCGCTTTACAAAACCTTCAATCACTTCGTCTTTGTCTAAAGCGGTTTGCACATATTCCCAGCCTTTCACCAACTTTGCTTTCCTGCGGCTCAACACCAACTGACCCATGGCGTCTTCACGCTCCTCAATAAACAAATCAACGACATCACCAATTTTGAGATTGGTCATTTCCTTGAATTCTGTCAGCGATACAAGTCCATCAGATTTGAAACCGATGTTCAGGATAACATCGCGTTCATTGATACCCACAACGACACCTTTAACAACTTCCCCGCTATTGACGGAGGTTACTGTTCCGGAGTACATTTGTTCCATTTCAGCACGGGTCTCTTTAGAGTATCCTTCGCCGAACCCTTTGGTATCAAACGCATCAAAATCAAACTCTCCAGGAATTTGCTTTTCGTATTTGGCTTGTTTTAGTTCAGAAACGGGAATCGCTTCAGTAGCGATTTCTTCTTTGTTAAGAGACTTGATTTCGGCCAATGGATCATCCTCGTCGATTTCAATCTTCTCTTCTTTTTGCTTTCTTACAGGTTTTGCCTCTGAAGATTCAACAACCTTTCTTGGTCTCTTTTCACCTGGTTTTAGCGCTTTTGCCATAAAATAACCCTGTTTTTACATGCAGCAAGCGGGCCCGCCCTGCTACACTTTAGTTTATGTTACTGATGCCCATAGAACAGGCCGTCAGCCCACTTACTCAAGCGGGGCTGCAAATGTAAGGAAAAACTCGAAAAAATCAGTGCTCACCCCTGATCAATGGGGTTAAAGGATGAACCCTGCCGGGCAGCCCTCCCGGGTTGCGGAGGGAAGGGCAAAATTTCCGCTATGGAATATCTTCAAATTGCAACGTACCGGTTGCATAGTTGATCAATAGCCGCTGGAACATCAACGTAAAAAGTGAGGTCTTATAATCGCCCTGCGCACGTACATACGTTTGATTTACGATTGATAGCTGTACAATATTCGAAATTCCAAGATCATATCGTTCTTTTTCCATTTTATAGGAAGTCTCGGCGGCCCGCAATTGCGCTTGCGAAGTTTCATAGCTTGTCCTCGCATCCTTGAAATTCTGATATGCTCGGATAACATCCGTTTTCACGACCACTTCAGCATTCTTTGCACGAATCTTCGCATTCTCATACGTTACCTTGGAGAACGCAGCCTGTGTGCGGTATTGCAAACCACTGTAAATGGGGATAGTCAAGGAAAAGCCATAACTCAACGCCACGTTGTCCTTTGTAAACTGATCGTGAAATGATCGGTTGTCTTCACCCTGAATGTAGTTGTATCGGGATCCATAATTCACACCAGCGTAGATACTTGGATAATATCGTCCTTTCATGGATGAGTACCCGTAATGAGCAGCCTTTTCAGCATGACCGGCTTGTTTCAAATCACTCCTCCGGTCTACGGCCGTCGCATACAAATTTTCAAAGGTGGCTGAATCTGCTGCCAATTTATTGATATCCCAGTCTACCTGTTGTACTTCAACATAGATGGTAGGATCAATCTGCAATGTCAGGGCCAGGTTGGCCATATCATTCTTGAGCGTGTTCCTGGCACGCACCAACAGCAACTCGGAATTCTTCAACTGGTATTCCTGATTGTAAAGATCAGCCTCAGCCTTGCTTCCAAGCTCTACCTGGGCCTTGATCTGATCGTATTGTATCTGCTGTGTAGCTACATTTTCAATGTTAATCTTAACAAGCTCCTGATCCAACAGGCAAAGCAGGTACTGATTTGAAACATCACGGATAACATCCTGATTGGAACGCACTACCTGATGCAACTGCGCCTCATTCTGATTATTAGCCTGCCTGTATTGGTTGACAACCGCAAGTCCATTGAATACAGGCATACTGGCGCTAAGCTGACCACCGACATAATCGATTACGCCATTAACAACCCTTCCTTCGTTTTGATTGAAAGAGTTGCCATCATTCCGATATGCGCTGCCGCCGGCCTGAACGCTTGGGCCGAGCTGGAGCATGGAGGATGTTTTATTCTTCTGTGTGTATTGCAGCTGATTTTTTTGCTGATTAAGCACAACATTGTTTTGTAAGCCAATTTTCACAGCTTCCTTAAACGTAAGCTTGGCAGGAAGCTGCTCCTGGGCAGACGCCGCCATCAAAAGGCTGCTTGCAAGTATCGAAAAAACTAGTTCTTTCATTTCCAATTATGCATTTACAGTTACACTTTCATCCGCTACAATAGCACCATCCCCCACGCGTATAATTCTTTTTCCATAACGTGCATTCTCCTCCGAATGTGTTACCTGAATGATGGTGATACCCTCATCGTTCAATTTTTTGAAAATTTCCATGATCTGTCTTCCCTGATCGGAATGGAGATTGCCGGTAGGCTCATCTGCGAGCAGCAGTCTGGGTTGTCCGACGATAGCCCTGGCAACGCCTACGAGCTGTTGCTGTCCACCGCTAAGTTGTTCTGGAAACAAATCCTTCTTCGCCACCATACTAAACCGATCAAGCATTTCAGCAACCATACTCTTGCGCTGTGCAGCTTTTACACCTTTATACAGTAAGGGTGTTTCAATATTTTCATATACCGTCAGTTCATCAATCAGGTGGTAAGCCTGAAAGATAAAACCGATATAATTTTTGTGCATTTCCGACTTCTGTTTCTCTTTCATTGCATGCACTGGCTCATCAAAGAAGTAATACTTCCCTTCAGAAGGTTCATCCAACATGCCAACGATGTTCATCAAGGTAGATTTCCCTGCTCCGCTGGGCCCCATGATCGTCAGAAATTCCCCCTGCTGGACCTCCAAATTAATGCCCTTTAAAATAAACGTACGCTGGAAACGCGAATCCACATATTTGTCAATATCCTGTAATTTGATCATGAAATGGTTCGTTAATAAGTTAGCTATTTGCTCTTTGAAAGGCATTAAGGCCAACAATAGTGCCAAGGGGTTTTGATCGTTAGACTAGCTTGAAATCCCCCATGCAATGGCCTGGAACGTTCGATTGTGCACATGGGCGTCCCTTTTCGGACATGCCCCCATTCAAAAAAGTATTGGATACAGGATGACATCGACGCGGCGGTTCATCTGCATCCCCCGGTAGGATTTATTGCTGTATACGGGATTGTCAAGCCCCCAGTCTTTGATGGTTATCCGCCCGTCGGGAATTGCCCGATTCATGAGAATTTCGTGAACGGCCTCGCTGCGCATCTTTGACAACCACTCATTGTACTCTTTCCCGCCAATCGGATCTGTGTGGCTGATGAGGTGTATATCGTATTTCTCGAGCAGATTAGGGATGGAATCCAGCCAAAAATAGAGCTCCTGAATTTGATATTCATCCACATAGTAACTCCCCCCGCCAAAGTAAATGCTTTTGCGCATTTCGTCCTGTTGGGCATTACTGGCCAAACTAACGAGGACCGCGAACAGAGAAAGTATCCACCTTTTCACACAATAAAGATAACGATATGGGGTAGACAAGTCCATACCGACTCGGAACTATTTAGAATGAATTTCATATCCGCAAAATAGCCGTGTGGTAAATCGGGATCATTTGTTTCAAAATCGCACTGCAAACCTGCTTGCGCAAGATATCAATAGGTAAGCCATGTTACTTTTGCTACTTTCCCTTTCTCCGCCACGGAAACCACCAGCAGGTTTCCATACTCGCTATCTCTGTAGGGCTGGTATTGCTCTTTGCCCAGGAGCAGGTTGGCAATCCATGGAATATTATTTGAATGTCCGCTGACTACTACCGTCCCTCCACTATGCTTCTTTATCATTTTTTCAATTTCCGCTACTTCAAATGCATCGTAGCTTTTGACTTCAAGATTTTTTGCGGCGGCCAATGGGGCAACTGTGCTGCGTGTACGCTTAAAGGCGGTTGAATAAATGGCATCCACAGCAGTTTCTGACAGCATCTGCGCAAGACGTGCTGCCCGTTCAATGCCCTCCGGTTTCAGATCCGGATCGTTTGTCCCATCATCTCCTTTTTCAGCATGGCGTACCAGGATAAACGTAGTAATTTGTTTTTGCGCAATTGTGAAAGTCGTTGCCAGCACAAGTAATGAACAAAGTAGTGCAAGCTTTCTCATAGCATGCTAGGGTTTATGTTTCTTTTGAATTTTCTTAGGAATAATACAGGCCGTATCTCTTCTTGTATCGGCCAGGTGAAATATTTTCCACCCCTCTTTTCCACGATGGAGGTGGAATGCATCTACACCGCAATGACTAAATTTATTGCCGGCATAAAAGGCATAGTCGCACCATGCTTGCGCAAAGTCACCGTCGAGTTCTATTTTCACATTCCAGATTTCTTCATACCAGACGTCAGGGTGCGGCGTGCCCACTGCTCTCAGGAAGCCATCGAGGGAAGATTCAAGCTGTAATAGTTGATTGTTATCCTTATCGCGGCGAATTGTTGCCATCGTTACATGCTGTGAAAAGCATGCCTTAACCAGGGCGCTATCACCGCGTTCCATGCCGTTGAAAAGCCTGTAAATAACTTTAGCTACTTCCTTTTCATCAACCGGCTTTTGCGCCAGTGCCGCCGAACTCCCCAACGAGAAAATACATGTTAACAGTAAAACCAATCGTATGAACATTGTTGCGTATTTCGGCAAAGATCGACAATATGCTGATTCCAAATTCCAATAATTACACGCATGGTTCATTTGACATAGCCATGCTAATATGGAGAATAGTTATTAATTTTAAGACTTATCACAACCTCAACCATGGTACAAAAAACTTTCCTCGTATTCTTTACGGTGCTTTTCATTTCCAGTGCTGTCCTGGCGCAAAAAATTGACAGTTTGAATGCTGTACTGGATACCGCCAGAAATGACCGGAAAGTCAAAACCCTGAATGAACTCTTTCGTGCAAATTTAAATTCAGATCCGGTAAAGGCACTGGGATATACGCGCGAAGCGCTCAACCTGGCAACTGAAATTAATGACCAAAAGGGAATGGCTGCCTCCTATAACAATCTTGGTATTGTGTATCGCAACCAGGGCGCACTGGACAAAGCATTGGATTACTACATTATGTCGCTCAGGATTTACGAGTCACTGGAAAATAAGGAGGGTATCGCCACAACGAAGAACAATATTTCCAATATATATTCCATCAAAAGAGATTATCCTGAGGCGATGAAATACCTGGAAGAGTCCTATAACCTTTTCCTTGTCTTGAATGATCCTACGAAAATAGTTGGATCGCTCAACAATCTCGGTAACCTCAATATTGAGATACAGATGTATGATAAAGCCATGCAATATCTTATGCAAGCCGCAGAAATCAGTGGGGAAATTGGGATGAAGTTTTCTGACCCTTTGAATAACATAGGTAATATCTTTTACAAGCAGGGGAACTACCAACGTGCGGTTGAATTTTATGAGAAAGCGTTAGTCATGGAGCGTGATAACAGCAATAAACTTGGTATGCTGAATACCATAACAAACCTCGCGATTACCTACGCCAAGGCGAAACAGCCTGAACCTACCAGGCTATACCTGGATGAGGCTGCCTCACTCTGCAACGAACTTCAGGCGTACGCATTTCTACCTGCCATATACAGGGCATCAGCACAGGACGCGGCCAACCGGAATAATTTTAAAGAGGCATACGAAATGCAATTGAAGTACGACGAAGCACGCGAAAAGGTATATGGGGAAGAAAGCAGCAGGAAAATAGCGCAAATGGAGATGGTGATTGATTTTCAGGAACAGGAAAAAAAGTTTGATTTGCTCCGAAAACAAAATGAAATCAACAAGCTTGAACTCCGGAGCAGCAGGCTGTTCATCTTGCTGGTCATCTTTATCGTGCTCGCTGTATTGGGCGGCCTTAATTTCTTTTACATCAACAAAAAGAAATCTCTTAAAATGAGAAAGGAAATCGCAAAGCAGAAAGGATGACAAGGAGCGAAGCACGGGTAATGCTGGAGGAGATGACAAAAAGTACCAGCTTGCTGCGGCATATGCGAACTGTTGAATTGGTGATGGAGGCATACGCCGAAAAATTTGGACAAGACAAGGAAACGTGGGGTATTGCCGGACTGTTGCATGATGCCGACTACGAAGCGTATCCGGAGCAGCATCCCCATATCATCGTAGACAAACTGAACCGCATGGGAGAACCAGAAATCGCCCATGCGATATCCGCGCATTACACCAAGTGGAACGTCCCGTACCTTTCGATTTTGGATAAGGCTTTACTGGCTTGCGATGAGCTGACAGGCTTCATCCTTGCCTGCAGCCAGGTTAGGCCTGATGGTATTAGCAGCCTGGAATCCAAATCAGTTATGAAGAAGCTCAAGGACAAGGGTTTTGCGGCCAAAGTCGAACGTGATGAAGTTTATAAGGGTATTGAACAACTGGGCGTTGATCTAAAAGAACACATCTACTTCATTATTACCGTCTTAAGGGAGCATAAAACAGAACTTGGCATTTGATGAATGCAGGGCGGATAGTACTTGATGTAACCCGATGGGTATCAGAAAACGATTGTAAACGCAACAACTTACGACAGATTTCTTAGCTAATTTTTAACACAAAATACTTTCACGGTACGCTATCAAAATATACCTTTGTTGCGTAAAAAAAGAATTAACATGTTTCAGCAATTTATTGGAGACGGCGCAAGCCTGTTTATAACGATCGTGGCAGTATTGATAGGTTTTGCAACTGCACTGGGCTACCTCGACTTCATGAAGACGAAAAAAGAAGATAAGAAAGATTAATGCATTTGATCTAAAGCAATAAAAAAGCCCTGGTATCAGATACCAGGGCTTTTTTTTATTGTGCGATCAACTTCCTAAGCAAGAGTCCTTATCTAATTGCATTTTTAATTACGTAATTAATTACGTAATTATTAGTACGGGGATTTGTACTGATTTTGAAAGTCATCCCACTTCACTGTTTTATAATAGCCTTCACCGATGAATTGAGCGATTTTGTGAAACTCAGGTGCCTTCCGATAACCCGGCAAAGGTTGAATCATCCTGAATTCTTCATCCAGAAAAACAACGGTAGGATAACTCAGTTGATTGTTCAATAGTGCCGCGGCCAACTGGTGATATCCGTTTCTTCCACTGGGTACAAACTTGAAAGTAGTACCATCGAAGATTACGTCCTCCTTTTGCTCTCCATTGAATTTGACAGCATAAAACTTGTCATTCAGTAATTTGGCCACAGTCGGATCGCTGAATGTACTCTTGTCCATGACCTTGCACCAACCACACCAGTCGGTATAGACGTCAATAAATATTGGCCGTTTTTCCGCCTTTGATTTCTTCAGCGCTTCTTCAAAGGACATCCACTTCACAGGGCCGTCTTCGAAGGGTGCTCTTGTATCCGGGACTGTCATGGCAGTAGCCAGTAGAAGGAAGACAAAGCCAAATGCAATAAAAATAATTCTCCTCATAGCTGTATTTTCAACTCGGTATTCTATGGTTAAACAAATTTACGAAGAAAAGACGTTCATTTTACTGATGAATATTATTTGGATCCCTGTCGTAACCCAACATAAGCCGCAAGGGTATTAATTGTCCGAATAGGCTAACGCGAATGTTCAATACTGAACAAAACATCATCAAGCATCGCAAAAACAATGCTAAAAATGGACTTTTTAAGACTGGCACGCCATTCGCCATACAAGAACCGTGAACCTGCGATTTACATATAAAGAATTTACATTGCTGCTTGGGATTTTTGTTGCCCTTATTATTGCGCTAACAGTGTTGGCAGGTCAAAGAAACACTAGCCTCAACCGGGAAAATATGCACGCCAGGCCCAAAATGATCGCCCCGCTTGTTCAAGGCATTGTGAGAAATTCAGTTTCTTTGATCGAATATGTCAATACACCAACGCAAATAAAGTAAGAAAATAAAATTCCCCGGAAGACTACGTCTTTGGGTGAACATTAATCCTAGGCAAATGTTACCTTCACATTATCTGCGCGGCGCTTCCTGCAGATCAAAATAATCCCGATTGAGGTTAAATATCAACGAAAATCTGTGTTGGCTAATGGTAGTAATCCTTTCATTGGATAATGGAATCGCATATCCATAGAAGAGATTGGCAAATCCGAGTATGGAAACCCCAATCTTTGGTGTTGCCACAACCGCCTGCCGGTTACCTCCTTCGCCATCGTAGTTGTGATCGATGAAATATGTCATGTCTACAGCTGCACCCAACAGTCCGGCCGTAAATTCATACCCAAGCTTTGGCCCCAAAAGAATATTGCTTTCATCGATAAAAACATCCACGGTGCAATATGGACCTTTTGATAGCAGCGTGAGCGACTGTTTGTAGATACTGTGCCATTGAATCCCTGCCTCAACAAAGGCACGATCCTGCGCACCCACGCCTATCTTAGGAACAACTCTTGGTTTCGTCCAATATTGCTCAAATGGTTTGCGCGAGAGTGGGTCTTGCGCCTGTGCAAAAGGTATATGGAAAGCCATCACCAGCACCAAAACTACCACTCCTTTCCAAAAGCTATCCCCGATATGCATAGTAATGCAATATAACTTCAATTGCTCTCTTTATTGCCTCGTTTACAGGGAAATATTCATTTGCAAGCTCAAAATCAATGCCGCGAAGCTGCATATAATATTGTGTCATCAGCGGCACCAATTCACCCTGTAAAACCAGATCGGATGCCTTCGTAAAGTTTTCAGATTGTTCACTTTTTATTGTCTTACAACTCATCAACTCCCGCCTTTCGTATTTATCGATCCTGGCGGAATATCCAAACAATCGACAGATGAGTGGCCGGTGCTTGTACACTGAACATAGACCTCCGCCTATCCGGGAAGGGCTCAGTATCAGGCAAAGCGAAGTTTCTGCATGGTTGGCCTTCTGAATCCATGAAGATGTCAGGTTTTCTGAATACAAATACAAGGCAAAAGGCAACAATTCCAATATTGTGGCTTCAATGTCAGGCTTATAGCAGCACTTTCCGCAGCCTGAAGCACAGGATATTCCCGACCATCCCTGGAATGTTGATATCTCCTGATCAAGTTTTTCAAACAGTGTCTCAACTGCCCTTATTTTTTCTAACATCATTTGGTAAACTCTCTTCTGAGAATGGGAATGCTATGATGGCTAACGGGCTACTGCTGACGCAGCAACGGAATTCTTACATGTATTAAACCACAACGCGGGACGGACTCACAAGTCAACTGTTCCCATAAACTTTTTTAATCCTTTGCGGGCCTTGTCACGAACTTTTTCCCGAATAACCGGTGTCCATCCCAATAAAATCCCTGGCAAACCCAATGCTTGTCGCGACCACCTCCAAAAATCGAACGTATCCTCGTGCCTGAAGATTTTTCCATCCTGAAATGCAAAGGAAGCATTGATAATGTTGTGTACCCTTCTGCCGGTACGTGAAAAAGTATACCATGCCTCCCATTGGCAGGTTCCGCTTGTCGCATTAGCCTTTATGCCGCTAAAGTCCACCTTAAGATCTTTGCCTGCAGTAATCAGCATTTCCCACATGGCCTGTACTTCCTTACTTTTTAAGTTCTGAAAAACGGGGTCTGAAAACAACGCCTGTTCATGATACAGCGCCTGCATTGTCACATAATCCTTGTGCTTAAATGCCGCATAGAATTGGTGAATTAGCTGTTCATTACTATTCATAAACTGACCTGAAAGCGCGCAAGGTAATGAATGGCATTCAATGATCGGGAAATAAAAATCACCCTGCAAGCGATTTGACCATAGTCAGATGTTATTGCATGGGAATACCTGGAGCAATCCCCAGACAAGGCAAAAGAGAAAGATCCGATGCCAGAAACCGATAAACTTCTAAGGGAAAGCGTTGATCCTGCTGTCCTCAGCTTCAAGAGAAACCAGGTCATCCAGGAGCGACAAGGAAACCGGACCCGGTTTCCCTGTTCCAATTAATGCCCCATCGACCTGCACGACAGGCACAATCCTTTTGGTGGTGCTGGTAAGGAAGACTTCCCTGGCGCGAAGTAGCTGATCCATGGTAACCGTTCCCTCTTCGGTTGGATATTTCTTGCCCGCTAGTTTCATAATATTTTTTCGCGTTACGCCGTGAAGCACATTGTCGGCTGGCGTAATTACTTTATTATCGTCAGTTACGATAAAAATATTACAGCGCGGAAATTCTGATACGATCCCTTGCTGTTGGTACAGCACATCTGCAGCCTGGCTTTCCTTAATTTTATTGCTAAGCCAAATCCCCATGGTGTAGTTGATTGTTTTTGCCTGGGGAAAGTCCCTTGCGTACGCATGCGTGATGATCTTAATGCCGTGCTCCAATTGTTCTCGTCCGGGCAAAGAAAGACTGTGCTGTGTTAAAACCAGGTTTGGGCTGGCAGGATGGTAGCCATCGGCAGAATATCCCCCGGTCAGTATCATCTTTATTCCTGATTCAGGTAAGTTGTTTTTTTTAATAAGGCGATAGACAATTGCTTTTAGGTTCGCAAGTGGAAAAGGTACTTTGAGGTGCATAATCTCCGCAGACCGGTAAAAACGATCCAGATAATCATCAAGAAAGAATGCATGCCCATCCCTGATCTTGAAGAAATCAAAGACGCCATATCCCCGCTGGATGGAAAGGTCGCTAACATGAAGTGATGCCTTCTCCATGGGCACCATGTCATCATTCACAAATACATAACTGCGGTTGGGGTAATCCATTTAAGCTTTGGTGAATACTAATTCTCTTAGCCTCGGACAAATAACGCTGACAATTCTTCAACAAGCAACAGGGTTCAACTGGCAACCTTCAATCATACAGAGAATTGAGATATCAGAAATGTATCGGTTGGTTAACTGCCATAAGACAATGATGCCTTAATACCCTCCTGGTAAGTAGTCGCCTTCAACGAGAAGGCCCTTTCAAACTTGCTACTATCAAAAATATAGTCATTTTCAAACTGGTAAATCATTTCCACAGATTCCCGCAGGACGGGCATAAACAAACCAAGGATGCGCACGCCAAACTTGGGCAATGTCTGAATGCCCTTGAAAGGTATATTCAAAGTTTTGCAGGCAATTCTTACATAGTCTTCCCCGGTCATTCTTTCAGCACTGGTAAGTGCATGCCACGTTTGATTAAATGCTGAAGGCGTATTCCCCAGGACCGCTACGGTCTTTCCCGCATCGGGTGTATAGGTAAACGTATGGATTGTCTTTGGATCCCCTATCCACTGGGCTCCTTTCCCCTGTTTCAGCCTTTCATGGACGGCTGCATGCGTGAGGCTCAAGATTGCTCCGGGCCCATAGAAATCCGCTGCACGCACAATCATGCCCTGCAGATTATTGCTTTTTATTTCATCCAATAACATCGTTGCAATGCTTGCCCGGACCTCGCCTTTCCGGCTGTTGGGATTAAAGGGGGTTTCCTCGGTCATGATGCCATCTACCTTGCCGTACGCATAGACATTATCGAAGAAAACCAGTTTGCTATTGTGTTTTTTGCAGGCGTCCAAAACATTCTTCATCACTTTGGGCCATTGGTCGCGCCAAACGCTGATGTCATATTTTAAGCCTGCCACTAAATAGACGATCTCGCTGCCGGCAACAGCCTGCTCCGTTTGCTCATAATTCAATAGATCTGCCTGCAGCAAGGTGTCAGTTGCGTTTACTCTTTTTGGATTTCGGCTGACCTGACGAATCTGGCTGGTGTACTGCCCAAGGTTTTTTGATAGCTCTTGTCCGATAATACCGTTGGCACCCAGAATAGTTTGCATGATATTTAGGGGTTACTTTTGTGTCATTTCGGATTCAAAAGTATTGTATCAAAGCTTCAAAATACAGTTGCGCTGTAACATATTTATTATTACGTGAAATATTTGTTTATTTCGAGGTGGATTTGACTTGCGAAATCTTCGCCTAAGAAGAAATCTTATGAATAGTCCAAAAATGAAGCAATACCAGGTATGTTATAAACAACCCGCTGATATCGAATAATCACAAAACCATGAAAACGAAGATATTACTCTCACTCGCGGCAATTTTGGTCATTATTCAGTTTTTTCGGCCCGCCAAAAATATTTCTAATGAACGCACGCATGATATTTCAACGAAGTACCAGATTCCCGATTCCGTTTCAGCAATTTTGAAGGTAGCGTGTAACGATTGTCACAGTAACCGCACGGAATACCCCTGGTATGCGGGACTTCAACCTGTGGCATGGTGGCTGAATTATCATATTACCAATGGCAAGCGTCATTTAAACTTTTCCACGTTTACCTCACGGCGCATAGCTGATCAGAACCATCAGTTTGAAGAACTTGTGGAAATGGTCAAGGAGGGCGAGATGCCGTTACCTTCATATACGTGGTTTGGATTGCATTCTGGCGCAAATCTTACCGGGAAACAAAGGGAAATGATTGTTGAATGGGCTGAGGCAAATATGAATTCACTCAAGGAACAATACCCTCCGGATAGCCTCGTGCGTCAGAAAAGATAATTGCCTACTCAAAAAACAAACTTACCAGAAAATAAAAGATGGAAGGGCATAGCAAACATCCCAGTCCGGTATAAAATGTTGCCGTAATGGCACCGTATGGAACAAGCCTTGGATCCGTGGCAGCGAGACCGGCAGCCACACCGCTCGTGGTACCCATCATTCCACCGTACACCATGGCTGTTTGTGGATTGTCCAGGCCAATGGTCCTGGCAACTAACGGTGTTCCTATGGTAACCAGAATAGATTTGAAGACGCCTGCCGCAATACTGATGGTAATCACTTCGGATGTGGCACCTAACGCTCCCCCCGTAACAGGACCAACAATAAAACTGCATGCGCCGCCAGCAATTGTTGTGATGCTTTTCGCATCTGTGTAGCCCATTGTAACTGCAACAATCGCCCCTGAAACAAAGGCTACAACAACCCCCAACAGCAAGGAAAGCATCCCGGCGAGCCCTGACTTTCTCACCTCCGGAAACGACGCGCCCATAGCCGTGGATACAATGGCGAAATCGCGAAACATCGAACCACCAAGAACAGCAAATCCGCTTAAGCCTGCGATGTCGGCTATGCCATGAGAACCCCCGGTAAGACTTCCTCCGGCATACGCCATTACCAGTCCGACAAAGATAGCCACTGCAGATCCAGGGACCCTTCGCAGAAATAGTTTATCGGATAAACGGTAAGACAAGTAAACCACAGCACCGGTTACCAGCAGCGCAACAATCAGTCCGTTTTTTATCAGTAGGTCAACCATGATATTCCTGCTTTCTGCTATGCTTTTGTTTTCCCGATTCTTGCAATCATGGGGATCATCAGAAAACAAATAACAGTGGGCACTATGCCCGCCAATATTGCTACGAAGCCGCTTGAAAATGCCGCCTTCACATTCTGAATAGCAGACATCGCAACAATTACCGGGATGTACATTTTATTCCAAAAATTAACACCGCTTTCCATTTCCGGCGTCATCCATTTCATTCTATGCATCCATTGGTTTATGATGATCAGCAACATCATGGCAAATCCCACCCCGCCCACATTTGCATCGATGTGCAGGATTCGCCCAAGGACCTCACCGATAAGTTGACCGGCAACAAAACATCCGGCCAGGATAGCCACACCGTAAACTAGCATATTAGAATATTTTCTTTAAGTCATTCTTTACCACCTTCCCCATTGTGTTCCGGGGCAGTTCATCAACAACTTTGTAATGCCGCGGAATCCGGTACGCAGGCATGCGTTCCCTCATCCATGAATCAATCATGTTGATATCAATCGACTGATTTTCTTTGGCAACAATTGCAGCAGCGACGAGTTCGCCCCACTCTTCATTTTCCAAACCAACAACAGCACAGTCCTTAATTCGCGGATTCGTTCGCAATATTTCCTCTATCTCAAGGGCCGAGATTTTATAACCGCCTGATTTTATGATATCAATCGAATTCCTTCCCATTATCCTGTAATATCCATTTTCGCATATGGCTACGTCTCCTGTCTTAAACCATCCATCGGCCGAAAAAGAATTCTTTGTTTCCTCCTGTCTATTCCAGTATTCGCTGAAAACATTTTCCCCTTTTACCAACACTTCGCCGGACTCTCCCATCTTAACGTCATGAAAGTCATCGTCTACCAGTCGAATGTGTACGCCTGGCAAAGGCATCCCGACAAATCCTGCTTTTCTCTCTCCGTCGTAGGGATTGCCAATAGCCATACCGATTTCAGTCATACCATACCGCTCCAGCAGTACGTGACCGCTTATTTTCCTCCACTTTTCCATTATGGTTACGGGGAGCGCCGCAGAGCCTGATACCATTAACCTGAACTTCTTCATTGCTGCTGAAACATTCCTTTGTTCATCGGCTGACAAAGATTCATAGTGCGCTATCAGCTTGTAATAAATTGTGGGTACCGCCATGAAAAGATTAACCTGGCCCCTGGTAAATATATCAAATATGGCTGCAGCATTAAACGCAGGCAGGAACCTGCAACTTGCACCGCTGTACAGCGCGCAACAGTTCACATTTACAATCCCATGCACGTGATGCAGTGGTAAAACATTGAGGATAGCATCATCCGAAGACCATTCCCAGGCTTTTACCAACGAAGTTATCTGAGCCTGAAGGTTGTTATGGGTTGTTACAACGCCCTTCGGCAAACTTGTTGTACCACTGGTATATAAAATCATGGCCCTTCTTTCCGGCAATATGGAAGGCATAACCTTTTCCAGGGCAGCCAATTCGTTTTGCAACACAATCAAACGAATGCCTTTTTGTGCCGCCAGATCCTTTAAGATATTTTCATATTGCGGCGACACAACGATCGTGCTCGCGTCGGTATCTTCAAGAACATACTTTAGCGAAGGAAGTGGATGCGTCAGACAAAGCGGAACGGCTATGCCCCCAGCACGCCAGATACCCCATTGCACCATTACATAATCAAAACCTGGCGTTACCATGTACGCGACGCGACGTTCCCGAAGGTCGCTTTCATCATCCAGCACCAAAGCAGCAAGGCTGGAGGATTGTTGGAGTAAAGCCTCGTATGTACGCGTATGGCCATCGGCAACAATAGCGGTATTGTGCAAATACTTGCTTGCCTGATCAATCAAATCCAGCATACCAGAAAGTTTCTTTTCCTTTAAAAATAACTTAAAATCCCCAGCTTACTGCAAGCATTATATACGCATGGTTTTCTCCGCCCAGTGGGTCAAATCCTGTTCATCGTGTGTGATCAAGATCAGCGTTGTATCCTTATGCATATGAGATTGTAGAAATCGGCTCACGCGAATACGCTGCTCCTTATCCAGGAATTGAAAAGGTTCGTCGAGGAGCAACAGTTCCTTATCCTGTAAGAAGTAATTTATCAGCATCATTAGCTGCAATTGTCCGGAAGAAAGAAATCGCACAGGCTTAACCATAAAATGCTCGCCTTGAAAATGAGCAATCAGCTCCATTAAAGTTTTTTCACTCAATTTCCGATTCATCGCACGAATGTAATCCTGCGCCGTAAGGAGGATGCCATCAGGATTAAGGTAGTTGATCAACTCTGATCCGATGTAATTTATTCTGCGTTTGATATCCCAAATCGATTCGCCCGTTCCTCTCCGTTTGCCAAACAGATGTATATCCTGACTATAGGCCAGCGGATGATCGGCAAAGATCATGCTGAACAACGTTGTTTTGCCGGCACCGTTACGACCAACCAATGCCCATCGCTCTCCTTTGTGCACGGTCCAATTAAAATCATGAATAATTACTTTGTTGCCGTACTGTATCTTCAGATTCCTGATTTCTATTACAGGAATACTGCTGTGAAAGGATTCCTGCTTGTCGACAGTCTTGAATTCAATGCTTTCCTTCTTTTCGGAAAGCGTTTCCTCCTTCAGGATAGAGAAATTTTCCATCGTTAACTTTCTGTTCATCACACGTGGAAGGTCATGGTGGTGATCC
>Ga0224505_10000516_pt1 | contig 26278 bp, 9 predicted proteins | sample SF_Jan12_sed_USG_FD_169102 | JGI IMG/M metagenome (GOLD analysis project Ga0224505, IMG submission 169102) | Sediment microbial communities from San Francisco Bay, California, United States - SF_Jan12_sed_USGS_4_1 | ecosystem: Environmental > Aquatic > Marine > Sediment | place: USA: California... | reverse complement strand
CCTCGGGAAGAAAGCTGTTCTCAGTCCAGTAAACAAAAAAGTATCGTGTTGTCCGAAACTTCCCCCTGTGCTAAAATCAGCGCTCGATCCGGCACAGTCCCGAACCCCTCGCCAATCATCCCGCCGGGTCGTTCATTCCGAATCGCAGTGACACTTGGCCGCCGAAGGAGCCTTATGCGCTTCCTACGTTTGTTTGCGGTATTGCTGGTTGCCGTTGTGGCGTTGGCCGGTTGTCAGGGTGCCGACGTTGTCAATTCCGATCAGTCCGCAGTCCAGAAAAACTCCATCGTGCCGCTGGCGAACAACACGGTCCCGTTCCATGCAAAGGTGCAGAACAGTATCCAGGTGGTACCGCCTTTCCCGCCTCCAACGATCAATGCGATCTTCGAGGGGCAAGGAAAGTCGTCACCGTTTGGCCCGTTCATGTTCGTTGGAATTTCCGCGGTGGACGTCACCGTCTTTCCGTTCAACCAGTCAACGGACATGGTATTCACGTATCGGAACGGAGACGAGCTTCACATGGCGTCTCACGGAACGGCCATCGAGGATCCCCCGGGCAGTACCGTATTCAGCGGAGTATTTGAGGTCATCGGTGGTACCGGGATCTTCAGCAATGCCACCGGTAGTGGCACCTATGCGGGGACGGCCGACGTCGCTGGCGGGGTGGGCCAGTTCGACATGGATGGCGTCATTTCGGGCTTCGGCGGGTCCGGCAACTAGAGGACGCGCGTTGAAAGCACGCTGACCGCAGGAAAAGTCCTGTGGCAGCTGATGGCCGGAGACCCCGTCATCGCAAGATGACGGGGCCTCTACTTGCTCACGATACGCGACATATCGGAGCAATCGTGGTAGTTTAGGGCATCATGAAAATACCCCCTCGATCCATTCGTCCCCCGTCGCAGCAGGCAAGGCGCGCGGTTCTGTTCGGCCTCTTCTTCTTCGCCATCTTCCTGGTCCCGGCACTCATCCGCCTCCTCACCGAGTGGCCGTGGTTCCAGGGACTCGGCTTTGCGCGCGTGTTCGTCACCCGCCTCACCGCCGGCGCGGTACTGGGACTCTCCGTGGCGGTGGTGGCCTTCATCGCGCTGTACGCCAACCTGCGGCTCGCGCTGCGCGGCGTGGAACTGACGCCGCGCCTGGTTCAAATCACGCCCGCCGGGCCGGTGGAACTGATGCGGCTCGTGCGGCGCGTGCTGCGCCCCGCGGTGCTGCTGGTGGCGGTGATGATGGGCGTGGCCGCCGCGGGTTCGTGGCTCGACGTGCTCCGTTTCATCAACCAGGTTCCGTTTGGAACCACCGATCCGGTGTTCGGGCGCGATATCGCGTACTACATCTTCACGCTTCCGATCATCTCCGGCGCGTTGCGTCTGCTCACCATTCTCACCACCATTGCGCTCGCGGCGAGCGTGGTGCTCTACGTCCTGCGCCGCGACATTGCCGTGTTCGGGCGTAACCTCACCGTGGAACCCCGCGCGAGACTGCACCTTGCCGTGCTCGTGGCAACCATGTTTGTGCTGACGGCGTTGCGCGTGTACCTGGTGCACATTCCGGATCTCCTGCAGTCCAGCACCGGCCCGCTGGTGGGGGCGAGCTTTGCGGACCTGCACGGCTCCCTGCCCGGGCTGCGCCTGGCGGCGCTGGCCGCCCTGGTTGGTGCCGGGGTCGTGCTGTGGAGCGCGCGCGGTCCGCGCCTGGGGCACGCCACCTTGCTCGCGCTGGGCATCTACCTGGGCACCTCGGTGATCGGCGTCAACATCTATCCGTCCATCATCCATCGTTTCGTGGTGGCGCCCAACGAGCTGGCAAAGGAAGCGCCGCAACTCGAGCGGCACATCGAGGCCACGCGCGAGGCATGGGGGCTGGACAGCGTGCTGACCCGCGACCTCACCGGCGAGGCGCACCTCACCGAGACGGACATCAAGAACAACCGCGCCACCATCGACAACATCCGCCTGTGGGACCGCGATCCGCTGCTGCAGACCTTCGGGCAGTTGCAGGAGATCCGCACCTACTACGACTTCCTCTCGGTGGACGACGACCGCTACTGGATCGACGGCCGCTATCGCCAGGTGATGCTCTCGCCGCGCGAGCTCAACACGGCCTCGCTTCCCACGCGCACGTTCATCAACGAGAGGCTCACCTTCACCCACGGTATGGGGCTGACCCTCGGTCCGGTGAACCAGGTGACGTCGGAGGGGCTGCCGGTGCTGTTCATCAAGGACCTGCCGCCGGTGTCGAGCGTATCCATCAATGTGACGCGCCCGGAGATCTACTACGGAGAGATCACCGACGCGTGGGTATTCGCCAACACCGGGCAGCGCGAGTTCGACTACCCGTCGGGAGACGACAACGTCTACGCGTCGTACGAGGGCGATGGTGGCGTGCGCGTGGGATCACTGGCGCGTCGACTCCTGTTTGCCGCGTACTTCCGCTCCATGAAGGTCCTGCTGTCCAGCGATATCACCAACGACAGCCGCGCGATGTTCAACCGTAACATCCGCGTGCGCGCGCGCAAGCTGCTCCCGTTCCTGGCTTTCGACAGCGATCCATATATGGTGATCGACGAGGCCGGCCGGCTCAAATGGATCCTCGACGCCTACACCAGTGCGCGCCGTTACCCGTACGCACAGCCGCTGCGCGGTGGAACCAACTACCTGCGCAACAGCGTCAAGGTGGTCATCGACGCGTACGACGGCAAGGTGACGGCATATCTCGCCGACCCCAACGATCCGCTGGTGCTCACCCTGGCCAACGTTTTCCCCGGCATTTTCAAGCCGCTCGACGAGATGCCGGCAGACCTGCGCGCGCACCTTCGTTATCCCGAGCTGCTGTTCGAGATTCAGAGCGATCTGTACGCCACCTACCACATGGACGAGGCGGAGACGTTCTACCACCGCGAGGACCAGTGGCAGAAGCCGGTGCTCACCCAGGAGGGAACCACGCGCGACCCGTTCCTGCGCCACATCATCATGCGGCTGCCCGGGGAGAAGGACGCCGAGTTCATCTTCATGGTGCCGTTTACGCCGCGCGGCAAGGACAACCTGGCCTCGTGGATGGTGGCGCGCAACGACGGCCAGCACTACGGCCAGCTCGTGGTGTACCGCCTGCCCAAGCAGAGCCTGGTGTTCGGTCCCACGCAGATCGTCAACCGCATGAACCAGGACACGGAGATTTCCCGGCAGATCTCCCTGTGGGATCAGCGCGGTTCGGAAGTGATCCGCGGCCACCTGCTGGTGATCCCCATCGAGGAATCGCTCATCTACGTGCAGCCGGTGTATCTGCGCGCGGAGGGCGGGCGCATCCCCGAACTCAAGCGCGTGATCGTGGCGTACCAGAACCGCGTGGTGATGGAAGAAACGCTGGAGGAGGGGCTGATGCGGCTGTTCGGCGGCACCGCCGAGGCGGCATCCGCGGGGCGGCCCGCCGCCCCGGATCGCCCGTTGGCAGCGGTGGAAGGTGCCAACAGCACGGCACAGCTCGCAAGCCAGGCGCGGGAGCTCTATCAGCGCGCGATTGCGGCGCAGCGCGAGGGCGACTGGGCGGGCTACGGCGAGGAACTGCAGCGCCTGGGCGAGATCCTCAAGCAGCTGGAGGCGTCCGCGGGCGGCGATTAGCCCCGGGGGGAGGCGCTGGAAGCACAAGTTCTGGATAGGCTAAACCGCAGTTATCCCATTGGGGTGTAACGGACTTGTACCCAAACCCTCCCGGTCTTCTGCTATAATTACCCGCTGATTCCAGTCATTTCATCCAGCGTGCAGGTCCGACGGCCCGCTGGCTAAATCTCGCCTGTGATGCAGTTTCGGGGGGCGCAGGCACACCTTCTATTGGCCTTCTGCCGCCTGGGAGCCCTGTGTTCGCCCGAACCCGAAACCTGGTTCTGTGTCTGCTTTTGTTCTCGCTTTCGGCCGCGGTGCCCGCCCGCGCGGCCGGGGACCCCGTCGAAACCTTCATCATCGTCGCGGACTCGCTTTCGCGCGCCGGTGACGAGGCGTTCGCAAGCTACATCTCGGAGAACGGTGTGCTGGTGGGTGCGGTGGTGGGCACGCTCCTCGATGTCGCCTTTGCCGTGGCGGTGCAGGGCAACACGGAAGGCGAGAAGGAGAACGTCGATTTCGCCGAACGGGTGGCGACGGTATACGCCGCGCGCGGGGGAACGGCCGTTCCACTGGACATCGTCAAGACCTACCGGGCCTGGACGCCGGCGCAGCGCGACACCCGCGTGCGCGGGATGGAACTCGAACAGCGGGCGGTCGAAGCGCGCGACAAGCAGGAACTCGACGCGGCGGTCGCGTTGCTCAATGAGGCACGCGGCCTGTACGAATCCATCGACGACCAACGGTCCATCGCGGTGAACTACGGCAGCCTGGGCGTGGTGCACTGGTACCGCGGCGACATGGGCGCGGTGCGCGAGAGCTACGACAAGGCGCTGGCGGCGCGGCGCGCCGTCGAAGACGCCATCCTCGAGGGCAAGACGCTCAACGGCCTCGGTTCCACCAATCTGCGCACCGGCGACTACGACGCCGCGGTCGACTACTATCGCCAGGCGGTCGCGTTGCGCCGGCGCACTGGCGACATCAGTGGTCTGTGCACGTCGCTCACCTACCTGGGCAACACCTACTACCAGATGAACCGCCTCATCGAGGCGCGCGACTGCTACGAAGAAGCGCTGCCCGAACTGGAACGCAGCGGCCGTCCGGACCAGATGATCGAGATCCTCAACAGTGTGGCCAATCTCAACACCGAGATGGGGCGCTGGCGCGCGGCCAACGAGGCCTACCTGCGCGCCATCGACATTGCCGCCGGCGCGAACGCGGCGGTGGACGAAGCGACGTGCCGGATCAACCTGGCCGACAACTACCAGCGCGCGGGCAAGTACGGAGACGCGCTGGAACAGCTCGACATCGCCGCGGCCAGACTGGAAACCTCACCGGAGCCATACCGCCTGGCCGACCTGTACTACGCACGCGCCCTCACCTATCTGAACATGGGAGAACTGGACCTCGCGCGCGAAACCGCGCTCGCGTTGCGGGAGAAGGCCGAGGCCCTGGGCGAGCCCACCTACACCATCAATGCACAGATCATGATTGCGCAGATCTATGCGGCGCTGGGCGCGTACGACCGCGGTTTGAAGGCGGCCAACGAGGCCATCGCCGCCGCGCGCGAAAGCCAACTGGTGCGATTGGAGCGGTTGGGCGAGGTAACCGCGGCGCGCCTGGACGCAAGTGCGGGCAACGCCGACGCCGCCATCGCGCACTGGAGCACGGCGCTGGAGATGGACGTGCGCGACGGAGCCCAGGCGGCCATGCTGGAATCCAGCCTGGGCCTGGCCGGCGCGCTGGCGCTGCGCGGAGACTTTGCCGATGCGCGCACGCGCTACCGGGAGATCATCCCGGCCGCGCGCGACGCCGGCCTGACCACGTTCCTCGCGGTCGCGCATCTGGGCATCGCGCACACCTACGAGGTTGAGAATCCGGACAGCGCCGAGGCCAACTATGCCGCGGCCCTCGCGTACTACGAGCGCGGCTTGCGCCAGCTCGGCGGGGCGGAAGCCAGCGCCGCGTTTCTCTCCGGTGAGCGCCGCTTCGTGTACGAAGAGGTGGCGCGCTACTACGCCAAGCTCTACGCCGCCGGGCGCGGACCGGAGTGGTCGGAGCGGGCCTTCACCACCATCGAATCGGCCAAGGCGCGGGGCCTGCTGGATCTGCTGCGCAACGCGCAGGCGCAGGAGAGCAGCGATGCCGAGGACGCATTGATCGATTCGCTGTACACGCTTCGCGCCGCCGGAACGGCGGACGCGGAAGCACTGGACAAACTCGAGAAACAGTACATGGCGTTGCGCAATGCGCGTGTGAACCAGAGTCTGGGCGCCATGGAAGGCGACATGCGGATTGCGTCGCTGGCCGACGTCAGCGCGCAACTGGACAAGGGTACCGTGGTGCTGAGCTACGCGCTTGGTGACACGGCGTCGCTGCTGTGGGCGATCGACCGCAAGGGATCGGCACTCAAGACGCTGCCGGGCCGCGAACACATACGCCGCGCCGTCACCCAGATGCGCGACGCGATCAGCCGCCCGGGTGCGGGCGACGAAACCCTGCGCTCCGCGTCGCGCGCGCTGTACGTGGACCTGGTTGCGCCGGCGGAAGAATGGCTGAAGGGTGCGAAACGGGTGGTCGTGATTCCCGACGGTGCGTTGTTCGAACTCCCGTTCGAGGCCCTGCTCGCGGAAGACGCCAGCCCCGGCGCGGCGTGGAAGGATCTGGCGTTCAGCGCACGCCGGTATCCGATGGTCTACGCCGCATCGGCATCGACGTTTCTCGCCATCGAGAAGCGCCGCGGTGAGCGCAAGTACGATCTCGATCTGCTCGCGCTGGGTGATCCCGCGTACACGCCCGAGTCCGGCCTGGCGCCGCTTCCCTACACCCGCGAAGAAGTAATGGCCATCGGGGCGGACATCAAGGACAAGCGCAAAGAGGTTCTGGTAGGCGCGGACGCCAGCGAGACGGCGTTTCGCGCGGCCCTCGCGTCGCACCGCCCGCGCATCGTTCACCTCGCCGCGCACGGCCTGGTGGACCCGCACGACCCGGCCGCGTCGAGCATCGCGCTGTGCGAGCCGGATGGCGGACCCGACGACGGATACCTGCACACGCTCGAGATCATCGCGCTGCCCCTGGACGTCGGGCTCGTGGTCATGTCCGCGTGTGAGTCCGCGCGCGGCCAGTTGAGCCGCAGCGAGGGTGTGGTGGGTCTGTCGCGCGCTTTCGTGGCTTCGGGTGCGGAAGGCGTGGTGGCGAGCCTGTGGGCGGTGTCGGACCAGTCGACCGCGGCCCTGATGAAGGAACTCTATGCACGAATGATTGGCAAGAAACAATCCGCCGCCGTCGCGCTATCCCAGGCGCGACTGGCGCTGCTGGACGATCCTGAGTATTCGCATCCGTTTCACTGGGCGCCGTTCATTGCCATCGGCATGCAGGCGGCTCCCTGGTAGACAAATAGATCGACGCATTGCCCCTCGAGTACCGGCAACGGTCAGCGGAGTGAGTATCATGAAACGAGCCCCCCTCGTCCTGCTTCTTCTCTTGGTGGTCGCAACCGCCGCCCACGCGACCCAGATCATCTACAAGTCACCGCGCGACCTCGGACGCGAAGCGTCCCTGGTGGTCGACGGTCAGGTTGCCTCGGTGCGTTCCTACTGGAACGCCGCGCATACGGCGATCTTCACCGAAACCACGGTCGTGGTGGGTTCCACCTACAAGGGAGAGGGGGTGGGTGTGGTGCGGGTTGTTCAGCCCGGCGGAACCGTCGGGCATGTGCGCACCACCGTGGCCGGTGCGCTTGCCTGGCAGGTGGGCGAAGAGGTGGTGCTCTTCTTGGAGCCGGGCGCGGACAACGCCTGGCAGGTGGCGGGCTTCTCGCAGGGCAAGTTCAACATCCAGCGCGAGCCCGGCAGCAACCGGGTGTTCGTGCAGGCACCCGACCTGAGCGGGGTGGAACTGGTGAACGCACCCGCGGACGCGGGCGCGCCGCCCGCACAGATCAAGAAGATGAGCGTGGAGACCTTCATCAACCAGGCCCTGGGCCGGGTGGAGGGAGGGATCTCCAATGAGTAACGCCATCAAGCGCATTGCGGCGGCATTCGCCGTCTGCCTGTTTGCGGCGCCGCTCGCGCACGCGCAGACCACCGACTGGACGCAGCAGTTTGGAACCGGCACCGATGACGAGGTGTGGGGGATCGCGTCCGACGGCAATTTCCTCTATCTCACCGGCTATGTGACCGGTGTCACCGCTCCCGGCGGCAACGAGTACACCTGGAACCAGATCGCAACCGGTTTCGCAGAGAACCTGCTGGCCGTTGACATGCTGGACGCCAGCAACGCAGTGGCGGTGGGCGCGCAGGGCAGGATTGCGGCCAGCATCGACGGCGGGAACACCTGGTCCCCGCTGGTCAGCCCCACCGTCGAAGACCTGCACGACGTCCACTTCTTCGACGCCAACATTGGTCTGGCGGTGGGCAACGCAGGGACCATTCTCAGGACAATCAACGGCGGAAACGTGTGGACGCTGCAGGCGAGTGGTACCGGACTCGCGCTCTATGGCGTGCGCTGGCTGAGTGCAACCGATGCCGTCGCGGTGGGTGCGGCGGGAAGGGCTCTGCGTTCCACCGACGGTGGTGACACCTGGGCGCAGCAGCTTGCCCCTCCCTTCGACGATCTCAATGCGGTTTCCTTCGCCAATGCAACCGACGGGGTCGCGGTGGGGAACAACGGCACCATCCTGGTCACCAACACCGGCGGGGTCATCTGGACGACCCTCGTCAGCCCGACGATCAGCGATCTCTATGGCGCCTACATGGCCGATGCCAGCAACTTCTGGGCGTGCGGGGATAGCGCCACCATCATCGGCACCACGGACGGCGGCCAGACCTGGAACGGGCGCGTTGCGTGGTTTGGGGACACGATCACATCCGTCTACTTCGCGGACGTGAACCACGGCGTAATCGCCTCTGCGGGCGGCCGATTGATGCGCACGAACGACGGCGGCGCCAACTGGTTCAATCAACAGCTATACCCCACCAGCTTGCGGGCCATGTCGTTCTTTGATACGGATCAGGGAATCGTCGTGGGTGATTCCGGGGCCGTCTATCAGTCGATCCCGCAGGGACCGGGACAGGGCTGGGACCTGGTGCTGCAGAAGCGCGACCTCGACGGCAACCTCATCTGGACCCGGCAGATCGGCACCGCCGCCCAGGATTTCGGCCACTGTGTTTCGACAGACGGATCGGTCGTATTCATTGGTGGCGAAACCGGTGGCGCCATGCCGGGCCAGGTTGCGGGTGGGAACCAGGATGCCGTGCTTGCGTGTTTTACCACGAATGGCATCTTGATGTGGCTCACGCAGTTTGGGAATTCGGGCAGCGAATGGATAGACGGCGTCGCCGTCTACGGCGACGTATATGTGACCGGTATCGATAACGGCAGCGACGTGATGGTGCGCAGGTATTCGTCTTCCGGGCCGCTGTTGTGGAACAAGCCGTTCGGTTCGACGGGCATCGACATCGGGCAGGGCATCACGCTCGGCAGTCCCACCGAGATCTACCTGGTGGGCCTCACGCTGGGCACGCTGCCCGGCCAGACCAGTGCCGGCGGCCAGGACATGTTCATCCGCCGCATCGATCCCGCGGGCAACGAGATCTGGACGCTGCAGACCGGAACCGCCAACGACGACTACTTCGACAGTGTTTACGCCGATGCCAACGGTGTCTACGCGTCAGGAATTCAGAACAACGGCTCCGGCATCTCGGATGCAATCATCGCCAGGTACGACACCGGTGGCGCGTTCCAGTGGAGCGACGTGGTTTCCACCGCCGGCTTCGACCGCGGCTGGTCGATCAGCGGTGACGCATCCAGCGTGACGCTGGCGGGTGTGGCGGGCGGCGCCCTGCCCGGACAGACCTTCGCCGGCGGCAACGACGCGTTCCTGCGCCGCTACAGCCCCGCCGGTTCGGTGCTGTGGACGACGCAGTTCGGCACCAACGCCGACGACGAGATCAAGGGCGTGGTGCGCGTGGGCGGAGCGGACTACGTGGGCGGTTACACCGACGCCGCGCTGGCCGGGCAGACCAGCGTGGGCGGCCGGGATGCCTTCGCGATGAAAGTGGTCGCGGACGCCATTCCGGGCCGCATCTACGTGGATGCCGCGGCGACAGGAGCAAACAGCGGCGCGTCGTGGACGGACGCGTTCGCGGACCTGCAGGACGCACTCGCCGCCGCGGTTGCGGGTGATTCCATCTGGGTGGCGGCCGGGACGTATCGTCCGAGCGCCATCAACGATCGCAACGCGACCTTCCAGATGGCCAACGGTGTGGTCATGTACGGCGGTTTCACGGGTATTGAAACGTCTCTGTCGCAACGCTCGCCGTTTGCCAACCAGACCACGCTCAGCGGTGACATCGGCGCACCGTTCGTCTCCCCTGACAACAGCTACCACGTGGTGACCGCGGGCGATGGCATCGACGCCACCGCCATTCTCGACGGGTTCTACATCCGTGATGGTGATGCGAGCGGACCCTCGATCGACTCCAACGGCGGCGGGCTGTTCAACCCCGGCACCGGTTCACCGCGCGTCTTCAATTGCATCTTCGAATCCAACCACGCCAACGCCCGGGGTGGCGGCGTCTATACCGAAGCCGGCAGCCCGTTCTTCTCCACCGTCCTGTTCAACGGCAACGACTCCGACCAGGAGGGCGGCGGAGCGGCCGTCGTGGGTGGCGGCGGCCTGTATGCGAATGTCGTGTTCGACGGAAACGTGGCCGGCGTTGGTGGCGGCGGCATGATCGCCATCGGATCGCCGACGTTCACCGTCGTCAGATTCACCAACAACCAGGCCCCATCCGGTGCCGGCCTGCAGAGCTGGCAGAGCCTGAACCTTGGACTCGCGCGCTTCCAGAACAACACCGGCACCGATGGCGGCGGGCTGATGGTGGCGGACGGAACAGCGACGGTCTACAGCTCTCTGTTCAGCAACAACACCGCCACCGGTGTTGGCGGCGGCATCCTGCTGGGTCTCAACGTGACCGCGTCTCTCACCAACGTGACCGTGGCGGCTAACTCCGCGGGTCTCGAGGGTGGCGGTGTGCGCGTGGGTGGAAATGTGAACTGCGCCATTGCGAACGCCATCATCACGGACAACCTGGCCCCCACCGGCGCACAGATTCTCAACTCGGGCGCCGTCACGGTCTCGCATTCGCTGGTCGCCGGTTCGGGCGGGAGCGGTGCCTCGTGGGATGGGACTCTGGGCGCCGACCTGGGCGGCAACCTCGATACCGACCCCCGGTTCGTCAACCTGCTCGGCGGCGATCTGCACCTCCTGGCCGCGTCGCCGGCGATCGACGCCGGCGATCCCAACGCCGTCAATACGGCGCTGGACCTCGACACCTACCCGCGCGTGTGGGGCACGCGCGTGGACATGGGCGCCTACGAATTCCGGGGCGCCTGCCCGCCCGGGAATGTTCTCTACGTGAACGTGGCCGGCGGCGGCGGCGATGGCTCCTCATGGGGGCAGGCGTTCACGGATCTGCGCAGTGCGCTGGCAGTGGCGGCGGGATGCAGCACGGTCACCGAGATCTGGGTGGCCAGCGGACAGTACAAGCCCACCGGCAGCTCCGATCGCTTCGCCACCTTCGAGCTGCGCAACAACCTGGCCATCTACGGCGGCTTTGCCGGTGTCGAGACGGACTTGAGCCAGCGCGATGTGAATCTCAACTATTGCGAACTCAGCGGCGACATCGGCACGCCGGGAGTTTCCACGGACAACAGCTATCACATCCTCACCGGCAGCAACGGTATCGGCGCCTCAGCGGTGATCGACGGCTTCACCATTCGGGACGGATATAACGTTGACATCAGCTCGCTGGGTGCGGGCATGTACCTCACCGGCGCCAGCCCCACCATCCGCAACTGTTCGTTCTACAACAACGACGCGTACATCGGCGGCGCCATCTACATGGTTCTGAGCGCCTCGATGATCGACAGCTGCACGTTTGGTGACACGGCGGAAGGCGACGGCAACACCGCCCAGGCTGGCGGAGCGGTGTTCTGCGACAGCAGCACCACCACGTTCATCAATTGCACGTTCCGTGGCAATTCCGCCCCGCCCAACAACGGCGGTGCGGTGGACAACGCATACGGTTCCAACGTTACGTATACGGACTGCGTGTTCGATGAGAATTCCGCGCTGCGCGGTGGCGCCCTGCACGTGTGGGACTCCGAGCTCACGCTGACGCGCTGCACCTTCACCAACAACAACGCCAGCTTCGGTGGCGGGTTGCACCTCGAGGTGCCCACCACCGCCGCGGCGGCGGCGCCGGTGAACGGTTCCGCCATCAGCCTGGGCGCGCGCACCGGTGCGTCACCTCGCCCGGTGCGGCCGGCCGTAGCCACGGAGGGCGCCAGCGCGCCCCTGCCGGGTGGCATGCTCACGCCCGGGCGCATCAACATAATCGACTGCGACTTCGAGGACAATGTCGCGGTTGGCGACGGCGGCGGCGCCGAGTTCATCGAGGGCAGCGCGCTGGTGGTCAACAGCCGCTTCTTCAACAACACCTCTCAGGGCGACACCCTCTCGGGTGGTGGCAGCCCGTTTGGCGGTGGCGGCATCGCGTCCTTCAACAGCATCACCAGCGTGGTCAACTCCACGCTGGTGCGCAACGAGGCCCTGGGAATCAATCCGAACGACGGCGGCGGCGGCATCTTTGGCTACTTCGGGGCGGTCAACGTTCGCAACTCGGTCCTGGCCAACAACAGTGACGACGCCAATACCGATACCGAACCGGCGCAGTTCCTGATGCCGGTGGGCGTCGCCACGGTCGACCACTCGCTCATTACCGGGCTGGGTGACGCCCTCGGCGCAACCGGCACCGGCAACGTGGCGGGTGACCCCGCCTTCGTCAACGAAGCGGGTGGCAATCTGCATCTCACGCTGGCGTCCGCGGCCATCGAAGGCGGCAACAACGCCGACCCCGATGTTCCCGCCGCGGATCTGGACGGACTGCCGCGCGTGTCCGGTGTGAACACCGACATGGGCGCGTACGAGTACGCGGTATCCTGCCCCGCGCAGACCGTGATCTACGTGGACGGTGGCCGCGACCCCGGCGACGGGCTGTCGTGGACGTTCCCGTTTACCGATCTGCACGAGGCCCTGAACCTGGCGCGCGCCTGTCCCACCATCCAGGAGATCTGGGTGGCGGCGTACACGTACCAGACCACGAATGGCTTCAACCGCTTCGCCACCTTCCGGCTCGCGGATGGCGTTGCGCTCTACGGCGGATTTGCCGGTGACGAGACCGATCTGTCGCAGCGGGATCCGGTGGCCAACCCCACCATTCTCTCCGGCGAAATCGGGACGGTCGACGCCTTCGACAACAGCTACCACGTGGTCACGGTTCCCGCCTCGGCCGACGCATCCACCATTCTCGACGGCTTCACCGTGCAGGATGGCTGGGCCGACGGCGGCGGATCACACAACAACGGCGCCGGCATGGACAACTCCGGGTCACCCACCATCGCCAACGTGACCTTCTTCCGCAACCACGCCGAAGGTATCGGCGGCGGTGCGAGGAACGGCGCGGGTGCCAGCTTTACCGACTGCGTGTTCTATCAGAACGACGCGGGTAACGATGGCGGCGGTCTCCACCAGGGAAACGACTACGCCGTGATCTTCCGTAATGTTGTGTTCCGCGATAACTCCGGCCTGTTTGGCGGCGGCATCCGCACCGGCGGGGCGTGCGAGTTCACCAACGTGGTATTCGTGGACAACTCGGCCGCCGGCGGTGGCGGTATGATGAACTTCGGCGACGCCGTACTAACCAACACCACCTTCTTCCGCAACAGCGCGGGCAGCTACGGCGGCGGTGCCATGAGCAACGGTGCTGGCACGTCTCCCACCATCGTCAACTCGATCTTCTGGGTCAATTGGTCCCTGGACTTGAGTCCCGCCATTCAGAACGCCGTCACGGCGACACCCGGCATCTCGTACTCGCTCGTGCAGGACAGCGGTGGCAGCGGTGTGTGGAACGACCCCAACATCGGTACCGACCTGGGCCACAATATCGATGCGCCACCGGTTTTTGAGGACTTTCCCACCGGCGACGTTCACCTGCAGGTTCTGTCCCCGGGAGTGAACGCCGGCAACAACGCGGCACCCAACCTCCTCGCCACCGATCTCGACGGCGCCCAGCGCATCCGCGGCGGTACCGTGGACATGGGGGCGTACGAGAGCCTCGCCGGCGCGGACAGTGACGGCGACGGCATCGACGACCAGAACGACCTGTGCCCGTTCGAGAACGCGGCCAACTTCGACCGCAACAACGACGGGTGCATTGACGACGGCGCCGGCGGGCGGCACGTGGAGTACTGGGGCACGGCCGACTCCGTGCTCACCTACGTGATCAGCCAGAACGGCGCGCCGGGGGTTTCCGACGGCAGCGACTTCACCGCCATCCAGAACGCGTTCGGCGCCTGGACGGCGATCGGCGGGACCACCCAGCAGGCCGCCTACGGCGGCACCACCCCGCAGACGGTGGCGAACAACCTCGATCTCGTCAACCTGATCACCTTCGACGACAACACCTACAACTTCGGCTCCAGCGTGCTGGCGGTGGGGCTGAGCACATCCTTCACCGTGGACAGCGTGTTCGTCGGTGTCGAGTACCGCGCCGGGCAGATCGTCGACGCGGACATGCTGTTCAACCCGGCCAAGGCGTTCCGGACGCCGACGTCGGGCGGCACCGGCAGCGACATCCAGAGTGTCGCGACGCACGAGGCGGGGCACATGTTCGGGCTCTCGCACTCCACCATCGTCACCTCCACCATGTTCTACGCGCTGCCCCCGGGCACCCGCGCGGCGGTGATCGAAGCGGATGACGCGCTCGCTTTCCTCAAGGCGTATGGAAGCAGCGCCACCATGTCGGGCACCAATCGCATCGAGGGTGCGGTGTACGACGGCGCCACCGGCGATCCCATCGGCGGCGCCATCGTGTTCCTCATCGATGCGGTGACGGGCGACTCCAGCGCCTGCGACTACACGCTGCCGCTGACGGGAGAATTCTCCTTCGTCGGCATCCCCGACGGCGACTACTACGTGTCCATGCACCCCATGGACGGATCCTCGGGCGTGAGCTACATCACCCCGGCGCGCATCAACTGGCTCATCGCGTCAACGCCACAGACGGTGTTCAAGCCGGAGTACTGGGATGCCGCGGAGTCCAACGTGGAGGCGGACGACAACGCGAAGACGGCCATTGCGGTGTCGGGCGGGAGCCAGGTCACCGATGTATTCCTCTATCCCAACATCGACGCCACCCCGCCCACCGTGGTCGCCGTGGATCCGGCCGACGGCTCGGCCGGCGTGCCGGCGGTGGGGGCCATCCTCATCCTGTTCTCGGAGCCGATGAATTCCGGAACCCTGGTGGGCAACTTCGCGCTGCGGGATTCGCTCACCCAGGTTGCGGTGGGCGGCAACGCCACCTTCCTGCGCGACGACTCGCTCATTTCGTTCACGCCCGCGCCGCTGGCGTACAACACCACCTACGAGCTGCGTCTCGACACCGGCCTGCAGGATCTGTTTGGCAACGGTCTCGCGGCGCCGTTCGTGTCGTACTTCCGCACCGAGGCGCCTCCGGGCTACGGCGTCACCGCACTGGTCCCCGACAAGGGTGTGCCCGGTTCGGTGGTGGTCGTGGTGGGCAACGAGTTCACCGGCAACACCGCCGACTTCACCGTCACCTTTGGCGGTGTGGCGGGAACCGTGTTGCAGGCCTCTCCCACCCAACTGGTGGTGCAGGTTCCGCCGGGCGCGCAGTCCGGAGATGCGGTTGTCAACCAGGTGGGACAGGGTCTGAGCAACCCCGTGGGCTTCACCGTGCTGCCGCCGCTGCAGGCGGCGCGCGCCATCCCCGTGGGTGTGTCCAACCTCGGTTCGCTGCCGCGCGCGGTGGACGTGCTGCCATCGGGCGGCCACGCCTTCGTGGCCACCGAACAGGGCGTGTCGTCGGTAGTGACCGACGCCGCGCAGGGGAACTTCCTCAGCAATGTGGCCATCTCCATCCCCGGCGGCCTGGTGGACCTGGCCGTGCGCACGGATGGCCGGCGCGTATACGGCGTGAGCTTCATTGATCACACCCTGTCCATCATCGACTCGGACTTCGAGGGCGCCAGCCCCACCGTGAACACGGTGCGCGCCACGTTGCCGCTGTCGGCGCCGCCGCTCGGCATCAGCATCGAGCCGACGGGAAAGAAGGCGTACATTCCCACCAGCGACGGTGAGATCCAGGTGTGGGACATCAGCAAGAGTGCAACCGCCACCCAGATCGGCGTGATGATTGCGAGCGATCCGAACCTGCGCGGGCGTACCGCCGTCGATCCGGTTCGCAACCAGCTGCTCGCCCTCACCGGAACCGGCAAGGTGCTCTTCTTCGACCTTGCCACCAGTTCGCAGAGTGGCCAGGTGTCCGTGGGCGCAGACCCGCGCGACGTCTTCGTCGACCCCGCGGGCGAGCGCGCCTATGTCACCGACAACCGCGGTTTCGTCACCATCGTCAGTCTCGCGTCGCGCCTGCGCGTCACACCCGACATGACCACGGGCGGCGCGCTGCGCGGTGTCACCGGGAGCCCCTCCGGCCAGTACCTGTTTGCGGCCAACCGGCTGCTGAACTTCATCGAGGTCATCGACCTCAACGTCGCCAACCCGACCTTCCGCACGGTGGTCAACCGCGTCCCGCAGGGAATCAACCCGGTGGACGTGGACGTATCGCCCGACGGTCTCTACCTGTACTCGCTGGTGGAGGACACCCGGCAGTTCGTGGTGACGGCCATCGGCGAGGGTCCGGCCATCACGGCGCTCTCGGCCTCCGCGGCGCCGGTCGGCGCGAAGATCGTGGTCGCGGGCGAGTCGCTGGCAGCGGATTCGCTGCAGACCGTGTCGTTCAACGGGATCGAAGTGGTGCCGAGCGCGCTCTCGAATTCGCAGCTCACCGTCACCGTGCCGCCGGGTGCCTCCAGCGGACCGGTGCAGGTGATTGCGCGCGACTCGGGCGGCGCGGTGAGCAAGTCCAACGAGGTGTACTTCGAGGTGCTCGGACCCACCACGCCCGGCGGCCTGCGCCTCGCGGCCAAGGCGGCGCCGGTGGGCGGCGATTCCACGCTGACCCCGGCGATGGCCGTGTCGCCCACGGGCAACGTGATGGTGTTCGGCAGCAACTCCGGCGACGTGTGGGTCATGGATGTCGCCCCGGCGAGCCCCACCTACAACCAGGTGCTCGACCGCTTCCAGCCGATCCTGTCGGCGGTTGACGACATCGCGGTTACGCCCGATGGACGCCGCGCGATGGTCATGAGCGGGAATGCGCTGGTGGCGCTCGACGTCAACCCGCTCTCGCCGTCCTATGGGACGGTGGTTGGAACCGTCGACCTTTCCAGCCTGGGCGGTTCCACACTGGCGAACATCCTGGTGTCGCCGGGCGGCCATCGCCTGCTGGTGTCGAACCCGACGCTGGATTCGGTGCATATCATCAACATCGATCCGGCCTCGCCGCAGGCCTACCAGCTCATCGGGAGCATCCCGGTGGGCAACAACGTGTTCGAAATGGCCTTCCACCCCGGCGGGCGCTACGCCTACCTCCCGCTGGTGGGACCGGCCACGCAGACCATCGTCATCGCCGACATCGACGTGGGCCTGGTGGCGAACACAGTGGTGCTGCCTTCGCCGGTGCCGGCGGAAACGGTGATGGACCTGGACTTCCTGCCCGACGGCAACCGCGCCCTCATGCTGACGAGCCAGCTGTCGGGACCAGCCAACCGCTCGGTGGTCATGATCAACACATCGAACCCGGTCAATCCCACGCTGGTGAACCGCCAGGCGTTTGGCGTGGCGCTGAGCCCGACCCCGGAGAAGATCAGGGTGTCGCCGCGGGGCGACCGCGCCATCTTTGCGGTTCGCGGGCAGTTGTTCTCGCACGTGGCCATCGAGCCGGACTCGGTGTTGCTGCTGGAGCAGAGCGGCGACCTGTTCTTCCACCTGACGCGCGTGCAGATGGATTACGCGCCCGACGGCTCGCGGCTCTACGCGACGTCGTCCTTCCGGGACAGTGTGTTGGTGTATGACTTCAGCGCCGCGCAGACCATGACCATCGCGTCGGGCAGCGGCCAGACCGGTGTCATCAACCGCGAGCTGGGTCTCCCGCTCAAGGTGCGGGTGACCGACGCGTCCGCCAACGCCGTACCGGGCGTGGCGGTTCGCTTCAGTGTGACCGGCGGCGGCGGCAAGTTCGTGGACACCGGCACGGCCACGCAGATTGCCGCCACGGGGATCGACGGTGTCGCAACCGTGCGCTGGAACCTCGGCGCCGTGATTGGTCCGGGAACGCAGACGGTGAGCGCGGCATCCGCCGGGCTGGCCAACTCGCCGCTGGTATTCACCGCCACCAGCGTGGACGATCCCAACAACCTGCCGCTGCAGGCCACCGGCATCCTGCCGCTGGCCGGTTCGTCCGACGTCAGTGTGACCACCGCGGTGAGCGTAGCCTTCACGCGCAGCGTGGCGGTCTCGTCGGTGACCACCAGCACGTTCTTCCTGCGGAAGGTGAGCGACGCCTCGCGGGTGGCCGCGGTGATCGGTTATTCCAATGATCGTAAGCAGATCTCGCTGACGCCCGATGGGCCGCTAGCCTACAACACGGGTTATGCGCTGGTCATCGGTGCACTCCGGGACGACTCCGGTGGCACCATCACCAATCCCGGCACCACGACGTTCACCACCCGTCCCGGCGCGCCGCCGCTGGCGCTCACGGGTGTGAGCCCGCCCAGCGCAACGCCGCAGGCGACCATCGTTCTCTCGGGGGTGAGCTTCGACTCCATCCCCGCGGGCAACACGGTTCTGTTCAATGACGTCGCTGTCACTCCGTTTTCGGCCGGGCTGGACTTCCTCAATGTGAAGGTGCCGGTGAGCGCGGTCAGCGGCACGGTATCGGTGCGGGTCGGCGCCGCCACCACCGCGGGCAAGGCGTTCACGGTTCTGCACCCGATGGAGACGAACATCGACGAGGTGCTCGCCACCATTGGAACGGCCGGTGCGGCTGCCAAGAGCATGACCATCAACCCGGACGGCACCATCGCGTACTCGGTGAGCCCGGAGGGCAACGTGGTGATTCCCATCGATGTGGGCGGATTGACCACGTTCCCGACCATCCCCGTGGGCAGGGAGCCGGTGGCCATCGACATGACGCCCGACGGTCTGTCCGCGTTCGTCGCCAATCTGCAATCGGGCACGGTGTCGGTCATCGACACAGATCCCGCTTCGCCCACCTTCAACCAGGTCATCGAGACGGTGGTGGTGGGAACCGCGCCCGTGGATCTGATCGTCAGCCCCGACGGCGACCGCACCTTCGTGGCACTCGGCGTCACCAACGAGATCGGCGTGCTCGACTCCGACGAGTCCAGCGAAACGCATCTGCAGGTGCTGGCCAGCGTTCCCACGGGCGGAACCGGCACCAAGAGCCTCACCATCAATCCCGACGGCACCGAGCTCTACGTGGGCGACGCCACCGGCTTTGTGGTCATAGATCCGCTCACCAACGGCGTGCTCAAGAGCGTTCCAACCGGTTCGGCCACCAAGAGCATGACCATCAGTCCGGACGGAACATTGCTGTTCATTGTGACCACCGAGGGTCAGGTGCTGATCGTCGATAACGAGGTCGATAGCCCCACCCGGGACGAGGTCATTCGCGACATCGGCACCAGCGGGGGGACCAAGAGTCTGGCCGTCAATCCGGACGGAACGCTGCTGTACTTGATTCAGGAGGAATCGGACATCGTGCTGGTGCTGTCCATCGAGGTGACGAGCAGCGTGTCCATCATCTCCGACGACCTCCCGCCGGGTAAGGTGGCGGTGGCCGTGGTCGATACCATCGATGCCGGCGAGGATCCCGAGCAGCTGGTGTTTTCGCCCGACGGCTCGGGGCGGGCGCTGCTCACCAGCCCGGGCGACAAGACCATCGTCGTGCTCGGCACCGAACCGCTGGTGATCGCGGCGGACATCGAGGTCAAGCCGCACACGCTCAACCTGAAGTCGAACGGACGCTGGATCAGCGGCAGCATCGAATTGCCATCACCGTACCTGCCCGGGGACATCGACATCGGCACGGTCATGCTGCAGGACTCGTTGCACGCGCATCCGGACAAGTGGTCGGTCGGCGACGACGACGAGGACGGCATCCCCGACCTCAATGTGAAGTTCGACCGGGCGGAGTTTCAGATGATCATGCCCCAGGGCGAGTACGTGCCGGTGACGATTACCGGCATGGTGTCCGGCCGCGCCTTCGCGGGGGAGGACACCATCCGCACCATTCGTCCCACGCTCACCAGGCCCGCCTCGTTCGCGCTGCTCGCCATGGGTGAAAGCACCACCATCGAGTGGACGTCGCCGGGCGGCTACCAGGTGGACTACGTCGACATCTTCTTCAGCGTCGACGACGGCGAGAACTGGGAGCCGGTGGCGGAGGGGATTCCCGACACGCACGTGATTCCATGGCAGGCGCCGCTGGTGATGTCCGACCAGTGCCGCATCATGGTGACGCTGTACCGTGACGACGATGACTACGCGCAGTCCGGTGGAGCCCTGAGTGGAGAAGAACACGACGACGAGGTCATCGGCAGCGGCATGAACCAGTACCCGTTCACCATCAGCGCGCCGGTGGCGCTGACGCTGCAGCGCTTTGAAGCGCGCATGGAGGACAGCGAGGCGGTTCTGCACTGGGAGACGAGCCAGGAGGTCGGTACGCAGGGCTTCAACCTGTATCGGTCGACGGACCGGGAGGCGGGCTACGCGCTGGTCAACACTGAGCTCATCGCTGCCGCGGGGCGGATCACCGGTGGCGAGTACCAGTATCGCGACAAGCTGGCGGTGGGGAACCAGACGTACTACTACCGTCTGGAAGAAGTCTCCGGCGGTGGCGAACCCAACGTGTTTGGACCCTTCGAGGTGCGCTTCCGGGTGGTGTTCGATCTGGCGCAGAATGTGCCCAACCCGTTCAACCCGACCACCACCATCAAGTACGCGGTGCCCGTCCGTTCGACGGTGAATCTCACCATCTACGACGTCGCGGGGCGCGTGGTCACCACGCTGGTCAACGAGACCAGGAACCCAAACGCCTACACGGTCACGTGGGACGGCACCAACGACCGTGGTGAGCGCGTGGCGAGCGGGGTGTACTTCTACCGGATCGTGGCAGGCAAGTTCCGCGACACCAGGAAGATGGTGCTGCTCAAATAGCGGCGGCACCTGCGGCAGCGGACAAAAAAACGGCGCCCGGCGTCATCTCCATTGCGGGAGACGATGCGGGCGCCGTTTCCGTCCAGCGGAGGTTTACCGAATTCGTCCTTCCATGATCGAGCGCACGCGCTCGAATCCCGGACGCTCGTTCTTCTGGTTGACCGGCCATTTCACGCCCGGAGAGGCGTTGGCCGTCGGGGAGGGGGGCGCCGGGTCCAGCAGTGTAAGATAGATGTTGTTGAAATCATGGCCCTTCTGGACCCAGACCAGCGTGGGCGTCGTGCCACCGTAGACGGCGGCCGGGTCCACGCCCGGGTCGTACATGGAGTTGTAGTTCACGTCCATGTACGCGGCCACGTAGTAGCGGCCGTCCGCGATTCCATCCAGAGTGTTGAACTCCCAATGGGAGTAGGCAGGCCAGAACACCATCGTCCCGTAGAGTGGCGGTCCGGTGGGATCAAAGGCGTCCGCGTCAAACAGACCGATGCGGATATCGCCCATTGAATAAATGCCGCTATACGTTACGTGGCCAGTGACCGCACTGGGATCGAAAAGCGGGAAGTTCACGTTGGCAACGTGATTGCCGCCGGCGATGGTCACACTGTCGGGTGACATGTCACCCGCGCGAATATCCACGCCCCACATGCCGATCGCATCGCCCTGTGATGGATCGACGACGCCGTCCTTGTTGGAATCCATGATGGCGAAGGGGTAATACGTGTCGTCGACGAGACTGCTGAGATTGTACGTGTTGTTACCAGCAACGACATCAATCGCGCCAAACTTGAAGTTATCCGTCTCCATTGGCGATGCCGTTGCCGCGACGACGTACGCGCCGGTCGGATCCGAGGCGCTGTCGGACAGGGGATCGCCCGTGATGGTTCCCGCAATATGGCCGGTCGCGAGGGCCTCGCCGGTGGTAAAGCGGATGACATACGGAACCGTGTTTTCGTTGCCCGCCAGGTCCATCACCGCGCCCGGGGCGAGCGTGACGATGTACTGCTGATCGGCGGCGAGCGGGATGTCGGGCGTGAAGGTCAGCGTCTTGCCGCTGTTGGTGAACACCACCTCGCCGTCACCGATTTCGGGGTACACGTCGATGTAGATCTCAGTCTGGTTGATCGCCTCCGAGAACGTCATCGACAGCGTGGTATGGATGCTCACCCTGGTGGCGCCGTCGGCCGGAATCGTGGAAACAAGGGCCGGGGGCGTGATGTCCACGGTGGATGTCGTGGTGAACGACCAGGTCACCGTAGGCATGGTGTTGCCGGAGTAATCCTGGATGCCTTCCAGCTTCACGTTGTATTTGACGCCCGGTGACAACAAGTTCTGCGGGTACACGATCACGTGAACGCCGTTGTCGGGGCTATCCGCCAGAAACTCCAACGGACCCGCCTCCGAAACGCACGAAAACCCCATGAAAAAGGAAGCGGCGGTGACCGCTTCGGAAAACTGCATCGTTATCTGCGTGCCCACGGGCACGTTGACCGCATTGGGTGCGGGCGAACGCGCGACGAGCGCGGGCGGAGTGACATCCGGATCGTTCGACCCGGTGAACGTCTTTGTGATCGGCGTGAGTATGCTGTTACCCGCGAGATCCTTGACCCCCTTGACGCTGAAGTCATACGCAATCGTATCCATCAGCGAGATCGTGGTGAGCAGCACGGTCCGCAGATCGCTCATGAGCGATGCCGAGGCAAGGTGCAGCGTGTCGCCCGGACTGGCGGGTGCATACCCGGGCGTGCTCTCGATGATGGTGTAGAAGGGGAGGTTCTCGGCCGATGCGCGCTGCACGGACTCCGAGAATTTTACCGCGATGTGCCCCGCGTCGGGGGCCGTCACGCTGGTGACCGCCGGTGGCGTGGTGTCGGTTGAGCCGTCGCCGGGGCCGCCGTCGTCGCTGCAACTCAGGACCGCCAGGGCGAGGGCTGCCATCGCCAAGGTGCCGAATTTGAAGTGTTTGAACATGATTCCGCCTCCTGAAGGTGGGAGCGCCTGCAAGGCGATTGTGCGCCCCCCGGAAGCAGTCTGGCCATGATGCATGTGCATCATTCGTGCTCCGCGCACTCGACCTCACCGATCCCAGCGTCAAGGTCAAGTATCCCGACAACTACTGATGAATCCAGAACTTGACGCTGGCGCGGAGACCGACCTAGGATGGAGACACACCGACAAAAGGTATCAACTGCCGAGAAACCGGGTTTACCGGGTCCCATCCAATGCTCGTGCACCGAGGCCCGCGGCGCTGGCTGCAAGGAGGCATTATGGATCTGTCCACACTGGGAACTTCCCTGCAAACCACCCTGGGTGCCAACCTGCCGGCCATCGGTGCCGGACTCGGCATCCTCATCCTCGGCTGGATTGCGGCCGTGGTCGTGCGCGCGGGCGTCAAGCGCGGGCTGGAACTGCTCAAGCTCAACAAGCACATCGCGGAAACGACCGAGCGCGAGATGAACGTCGAATCCGCCATCGCCACCGGCGCGTTCTGGCTGATCATCCTGGTCACGCTGCTGGCCGTGTTCAACACGCTGGACCTGCCCCTGCTGTCCGGGCCGTTCCAGGTTCTGGTGACCCAGATCATGGGCTACCTGCCGCGCCTGCTGGCCGGCACCATCCTGATCGTGCTGGCGTGGCTCATCGCCACGGTGCTGCGCGCGGTCGTGAACCGCGTGCTGCGCAGAACCCAGATCGACGAGAAGCTCACCGAGCACGCCGGCATGCAGCCCATGAGCAAGAACGCCGGCAACGTGCTCTTCTGGCTGGTCATTCTGCTGTTTGCGCCCGCCTTTCTGGGCGCCTTCGACCTCAGCGGCCTGCTGGAACCGGTGAGCGGCATGATCGACGAGATGCTCGCCATGGTGCCCAACATATTCGCCGCGGCGGTGATTGCCTTTGCGGGCTGGCTGGTGGGGCGGATACTCGGCGGACTCACCAGCAACGTGCTGGCCGCCACCGGCGTGGACGGAGCCAGCGTGCGCGCGGGTCTCGACGAGCGGGTGAGGATCTCCCGGCTCGCCGGCACCCTGGTGATGATCTTTGTCTTCGTGCCCGCGTTGATTGCCGCGCTGGACGCGCTCCAGATCGAGGCGATCTCGGAACCCGCCACGCAGATGCTCAACAAGGTGCTGCTCGCGGTGCCGAATCTGCTGGCCGCCGCGTTGATTCTCATCATCACATGGTACGTGGCCCGCTTCGTGGCGCGTATCGTCACCCGCCTCATGGAGGGAATGGGCTTCGACACCCTGGCGGAGAAGATGCACGTCGCACATCTCTTCTCGGGGCCGATGCAGCCCTCGCGCCTGGCCGGCTCGCTGGTGCTGTTCTTCGCCATGCTGTTTGCCACTGTCGAAGCCGCCAACCAGCTGGCATTCACACAGGTGCGCGACGTGGTGACCATGCTCATCGAGTTCGGCGGCCAGGTGCTGCTGGGCGCGGTGATCTTCGTGGTGGGAGTATGGCTGGCCAACCTGGCGTACGCGGCCGTGAAGCGCGCCGGTGGCGCCCACAGCGCATTCCTGGCCAATATCACCCGTGTCGCCATCGTGGGTGTGGTGATCGCCATGGGCCTGCGGGCCATGGGGATTGCCAATGACATCGTGAACATGGCCTTTGCGTTCACCTTCGGCGCCATCGCGGTGGCCATCGCGTTGTCGTTCGGACTGGGCGGCCGCGAAGCGGCGGGCAAGCAGATGGATCGCTGGCTGACGAAGATGGGCGGAGACTGAGCGGGCGCGGCGGCCGCGTGCCGTTCGCGCAGGGAGAGAGTCCAATGAGCAACACGGTTGTCGTGATCACCGGCGCCAGCGCCGGAATCGGTGCTGCGCTGGCGGAACTGCTGGCGGCCCGCGGGATGTCGCTGGTGCTGGTGGCGCGCCGCAAGAAGGAGCTGGAGACGGTCGCCGCGCGCTGCGGCGGCCGCGCGCTCGCCATCGTGGCGGATGCGGCCGATCGCGCCGAGGTGCGGCGCGTGGTCGGCACGGCGCTGGAGCAGTTTGGTCACGTCGACGTGTGGGTCAACAACGTGGGCCGAGGCATCACGCGCATGCCCTCGCAACTGACCGACGAGGACGTGGACCATATGATGCGCCTCAACGTGAAGTCCGCGTTGTACGGCATGCAGGAGGTGCTGCCGCACTTCCAGGCGCGCGGCACGGGTCAGATCATCAATGTGTCGTCGCTGCTGGGGCGGGTGCCGTTTGCAACCATGCGTTCGGCGTACTGCGGCGCCAAGCACTTCCTCAACGCGCTGACCACCACCTTCCGCGCCGAGGTGCAGGAGAAGCACCCCGACATCCAGGTCTCTCTGGTATCGCCCGGCGTGGTGCGCACCGACTTCGGCAACAGCGCGCTCCACGGCGGGCCGGACTCGCGCAGCTTTCCGGAGTCGCAGAGCGCGGAGGAGGTGGCGGAGGTGATCGCCGGCGTCATCGAGTCCCGCAAGCCCGACGTGTACACGCGCCCGGGCGCCAGCCAGCGCATCGCCGGCTACTACGCGGGCCTGGGCGTCGACCCCTGAGCTCGCGCGGGCCGTCTGCGGCACACCGCTCCAGCATCCAGGCCCAAGCCCCTGGGGGAGTGTTGCGGCCTTGAAACAGGCGGGCGGTGGCGGTAAAATGGACACCACAGTCTTTTTTTAACCCCAAAGGAATCCGATCATGATGAAGAAGACCCTGGTTCTGGTATCCCTGGTGGCGTTGTCGGCCTGGTTCGTGTGCGCACTCGCGATGGACGCCCGCGCGCAGGCGCAGGACGAAACCGCACCCGTGATTTCAAAGCAGGAGACCACGGCGGAAGTGCCGGAACTGGACAACCTGCACGAGGTCATCTACCAGCTCTGGCACGACGCGTACCCCGCCAAGAACTACGCGTTGATCAAGGAATTGCTCACGCAGGCGGACGAGCTCACCGCCAAGCTGGATGCAGCGGAGCTGCCCGGAATTCTGCGCGACAAGGAAGGTGCCTGGGAGGAGGGCAAGGTGAAGCTGACGGAATCGCTGGCGGCGTTGCACAAGGCGGCGGACGCCAACGACGAGGAAGCCATGCTCAAGCAGACCGAGGCGTACCACGCCGCCTTCGAGGGTCTGGTGCGCGTCATCCGTCCGGTGGTGCCGGCGCTGGACGCCTTCCACCGGGAGCTCTACAAGCTCTACCACTACTACGCACCCGAGTACGACCTCCCCAACATCCGCGCGCAGGCGGCGGCCATGAAGGAAGCCATCCCGGCGCTCAAGGAGTCAAAGCTTCCGAAGAAACTCGAGGACCGGCAGAAGAGCTTTGATTCGGCGGTGGTGTCACTGGAGAACGCGGTGGACGAGCTGGTGGCTACGGCCAGCACGGACGACAAGGACGCCATCCTCGCCGCGGTGGAGAAGGTCCACATGGTGTATGTGAGAACCGAGAAGATCTTCGGCTGAGAACATGCGCACGGTGGGGGAGTCCCCACCGTGCGCTCACCACG
>Ga0224505_10000514_pt1 | contig 26412 bp, 20 predicted proteins | sample SF_Jan12_sed_USG_FD_169102 | JGI IMG/M metagenome (GOLD analysis project Ga0224505, IMG submission 169102) | Sediment microbial communities from San Francisco Bay, California, United States - SF_Jan12_sed_USGS_4_1 | ecosystem: Environmental > Aquatic > Marine > Sediment | place: USA: California... | reverse complement strand
TATCGTCGTGTGGCAGTTCGACAAGCGCGATTTCACGAGCTACGGGGATGCGCTGTGGTTCGCGCTGCAGACGGTGACGACGGTCGGATACGGCGACGTGACTCCAACGAGTGCGCTCGGACGGACCGTGGCGGCGATCGTGATGCTCGTCTCGATCAGTTTCATCGCGATCGTGACCGCCGTCGTGACGTCGTCGTTCATCGAGGCGGCACAACGCAAACGGCGGACGGTCGACGACGCGCAGGACGCCAGCGACGCTGAGGAGCTTCGCGCCGCTCTCGCCGCTATCACCGATCGCCTCGATCGCATCGAGGGAAAGCTTCCCGGCGAGAGCTCTCACTGATGTCGTGGCAGGGAGCGGAAACCCCAGCAAGCTTGTGAAGATGGTCGAGGTTCCTAGAACTGATCGACAAGCAAGCCTAGACAGGCAACGCTAACGAACGAAACGGGCCTCTTCGGAGGCCTCTTTCGTCGTCGCGGTGGTGCCTGGGTGGTGCCTCGGCGCTCATGAGACGCCGCAAACCCGCTCTAGAACACGAAGCTTGTACTTGTTCGTGTAGCCCTCCACGAAGCGGTCAGTCTACTCGCTCGAGTTCTCCGTTCCGAACTGCGAGTCGAACGACCGCGCAGTTCCCGACGACGTGGATCGAACGGCGAGCCTCGTCGAACGGCACGCCCTCGGCGGCGGCGAGCGCGGATCGGATCGGGCCCCCGTGGGTGACCGCGAGGACGCTGCCACGCGGATGTGCCTCGGCGAGTTGCAGTAGGCCTGAGACGACCCGCTCGCCAAGCTCCTCGTAGGTCTCCCCGTCCTCCCAGCCGTGACCGAACTCGAGCCAGCGGGAATACCCCTCCGGGAATCGAGCGTCGACCTCGACGCGCGTAAGGCCGGACCAGGAGCCGACGTCGACCTCCAGGAGTGCGTTCATTCGCTCGACAGGGAGGGTGCGTCGCTCGGCCAGAATCGTCGCGGTCTCGTACGCACGGAGCAGCGGACTCGAATAGATCGCGGCGAAGCTTTCAGGTTCGAGTTCTCGCGCCAACGCCCGAGCTTGTGCTCGCCCTGCATCGTTCAACCGTGTGTCCGCGTGCCCTTGAAACCGGTTCTCGCGGTTCCAGTCGGTCTCGCCGTGCCTGACCAGGACGATCGTCGTCGGCACGCGGGATACCCTAGTGCGCGCCAATGGATCTCGGACTCGACGGCAAGAGATGTCTCGTCACCGGCTCGACCGGAGGGATTGGGCTGGAGACGGTTCGACTGCTCGTGGCCGAGGGTGCGCGTGTGGTCACGTGCGGTCGAAGGGGCGCGCCTGGGATCGGGGAGATCGCCCACGTCGCTGCTGATTTGTCGCAAGCCGGCGGGCCTGAGCGCGTTGTGAGCGCGACGGCGGACGCGCTCTCGGGACTCGACGTCCTCGTGAACAACGTCGGGATCGCACGCCAAGCCCGTTTCGAAGACGTGGCTGACGACGAATGGGATGGCTACTGGCAGCTGAACGTCATGAGCTACGTGCGCACGCTCCGGTCGGCGCTTCCTCATTTGCGGGAAGATGGCGGTGCGATCGTCAACGTATCCTCGACGGCCGGGAAGCGCCCTTCCACGGGCATGCCGCACTACTCCGTGACGAAGGCGGCCGTGCTCTCGCTCTCGCGTCTCGTCGCAGACCTGTACGCGAAGGACGGCATACGGTGCAACGCCGTGACACCGGGGCCGACGGCAACGGATGCCTGGCTCGGCGACGGCGGCCTGGCGGATCAACAAGGTGATCGGGAAGCCGTTCTTGCGAAGGTGGGGGCGGGGCGCCCACTCGGTCGACTCGCGCAACCGGAGGAGATCGCAGCGGTGATCGTGTTCCTTTGCTCCGACCGGGCCTCCTACGTGACGGGAGCTGCGTGGAGCGCGGACGGCGGCACCGTCCCCATCATCATCTGATGACGCCGTTCGAGGAGCGGATCAGGGCGCTCGAGGAGGGTCTCTCGCCGTTCGCCACGCGCTCTTTCGACACCCGCGGCCGCGAGCTGCCGGAGGAGCCGTGTGCTGTGCGCACGCCGTTCCAGCGCGACCGCGACCGGATCGTCCACTCGAAGCCGTTCCGACGCCTCAAGGGGAAGACGCAGGTCTTCATCGACCCGCAGGGAGATCACTACCGCACGCGGATGACGCACACGCTCGAGACAACGGCGATCTCGCGCGTCGTCGCGCGGGCGCTCCGGCTGAACGAGGATCTGACAGAGGCGATCGGTCTTGGGCACGACATGGGCCATACGCCGTTCGGACATGCCGGTGAGGATGCGCTCGACGCGGCCGTTCGCGAGCGTTTCGGCCGGCGGTTCCGACACAACGAGCAGTCGCTTTGCATCGCTCGCTCTCTCAACCTCACGCATGAGGTCTGCGACGGGATCCTCACGCACACCGGCGAGCGCGAGCCGGAGTCGCTTGAGGGGAAGATTGTCCGTCTCGTGGACAGGGTCGCATACATCAACCACGACATCGACGACGCGGTGCGGTACGGGCTTCTCGGCGAGGGCGACCTACCACACGGGGAGATCGCGATCCTCGGCTCTACGGGCTCGAAGCGGATCGACACGCTCGTGCACGACATCGTTGACGCATCAGAGGGCGTGAACGACATCCGCCAGTCGGCCGAAGTGGGGGAGGCGATGCTCTCGCTGCGAGCGTTCATGTTCGAGCGGGTGTACCTCGGCCCGCAGGCCGCGCCGGAGCACGAGAAGGCGCACGAGGTCGTGCGGCGCATCTTCGACCATCTCGTCGAGCGAGGCGATACGGCCGACGAGATCGTCGACTACATCGCGGGTATGACCGACCGCTTCGCGCTCGCCTACGCTGACGCGCTCTGAGCGCCGGCCAGAGCGCTCTCGATCTGTTCGACGTAGAACGACGCGTCGACCGAGCGATAGAAGCCGAGAGCACGCTCAAGCTCGACCTGTGCGTCGGCCGTTCGCCCTGCGGCCAGCATCCGGAGGCCTGCCTGTTTACGGATGTTCGCCTCGATCGTCGGATTCCCCGCCGAGGCGATCATGTCCGCAGCTTCCTCGAGTTCGCTCGCCAGGATGTGCTCGATCAGTTGGCGCCAGAAGCTGTGCGAGCCGGGCCGACTGTGCCAGTCTGCGGCAGCAGCGCGGAGCTCGTCACCGATGGCGAGTTCGTCGGCGAACAGCGAGAGCCGTGTAAGCGCTCCGTGCAGCCCGAGCTCGCGAACCAATGGGGGCACCTGCGCCGCGTACGAGTGCGCATCGTCCAGCTGCCCGAGCTCCGCATATATCGCCGCTGTGCTGGCCATCGAGCCGAGATGCTGGAACGGGTCGTGCCGCGCTTCCCCAAGCTCCAAGCCGCGCAGCTGGTCGCGAAGCGCACGGTCGCGGTCGCCGCGGGCAATGAAGAGCGCCGCTCGCACTTCGCGCACCGGGCCTTCCTGCGTATGCGGCGATCCCGCGTCACATTCGGCAATGAACCCGTCAGCTGAGTCCAGTGCTCGATCCCAGCGCCCGAGCATGAAGTCGCCCCAGATGAGATTGCCGCGGATGAATCGGACGCTCGAGGCGTCGCCGTACCTCTCGGCGAGTCGTAGAGCCTCGGAGTGGAGCTCGTCGGTGCGCGGAAAATCTCCCGCGAATGTGGCGTAGACGGCGAGGTTGTTGACGATCGTTCCCGCGATCGGGGAGTCGACGGCGAGGGCGATCTCCAGCGCGTGCTCCATGTCCGCGATCCCTGACGGGTCGTCGAGATCGTTCTTCGCCATGCCGATCGTCGTGAGCGCGTGAGCGCGTAGTTCGTCGAGTCCGAACTCGGTCGCCATTGCGAAGGCCGCTTCTGCGAGACGCCGCCCCTCGGCCCGCTCGCCCGCGATCTCTCGGATGCGGCCCGAGAAGGCCAGGACCCGCGCCGCTGCTGCCGAGACCGACTCGCCGGCGAGCGCTTCCGCACGCGCGAGATGCTCGCGGACGAGATCATGCTGACCTCGATCCCAGAAGACGCGCGCCAGAAACGACTCGGTCTCGGAGGCGCGATCGGTGTCCCCGACAGCCAGAAGTGCGTCTCGTGCGGCTTCCAGCGCGCGCTGCTGCCGCGCCTCGTCGTAGGACCAGTGCAGAGCGAGGGCGAGTCGAAACATGAGCTCGGGCCGATCGTCGTCGTCCGGCCAGAGAGCGAGCGCATCGTCGTACTGCATCGAAGCGACCGCGAAGCTGTTGAGGGCGAACGCGCGGTCGCCCGCGTCACACAGCGCGAGCCGCGTGCGTTCGACGAGCTCGTCGACGTCACCTCCCGACGCGCGGACGAGCTCGAGGGCCGAGCTCCAGTGGTAGGCGAGCATCTCGGCGTGGTCTTCGGGGCGCCCGAGCGCAGCGATCCACTCGGCCGTGCGGCGGTGCTTCGCCGCGCGATCGGCGCGCGCAATCTGCCCGTACGCGACGTCGCGGACGAGCGCATGAGCGAACGCGAACTCGCCCGAGCCCTCGAGCGACGAGCGTCGCTGTCGTCGCACGAAGCCCTTGCGCTCGAGCGAATGGAGCGTCGAGGTCACATCGTCGTCGTCCTGCTCGAAACCGCCGGTCCAGAACACCTTCCCGACAACAGCGGCATCTTGAAGCAAGCTCTTCTCCGACCCCGGGAGTCCATCGAGGCGAGCGGCGATGATGCCTTGGAGAGTCTCCGGCAATGGAAGCTCGTCGGTCGAGCCGCGCTCGACGTAGAGCTCTGCAAACTGCTCGGCGTACAGGGGATTGCCGCCAGCTCGCTCGAGAAGCGCCGCCTGGGTGTCGGCGGCGAGCACCGGCCTGCCGAGGACACGGCCGAGGAGCTGCGCCGTCTCATCGCTCGTCAGCGGTGCAAGGGCGAGGGTCGTCGCGTTCAGCTTGCCGCCGCCCCAGCCCGGCCGTCGTTCGAGGAGCTCGGGTCGCGCGGTCGCGATGACCAGTAGCGGCACATCGGTGAGCCAGTCGACGAGCTCGTCGATGAAGTCGAGCAGGATCTCGTCGGCCCAGTGGATGTCCTCGACGACGAGAACGAGCGGGCGCTGCTCGGCGAGGCCTTCGAGGAAGCGGCGCCAGGCGGCGAAGGACTCGTTGCGACGGTCGCCTCCGAGCTGTGTCTCGGCGGCGAGGCCGAGAAGCGCGAGGAGATGAGTCTCGACGCGGGCCTCGTCGCCCGTGCCCAAGAGCGTGTCCTCGACTGCCTGGTGGACCTTCTCGGCGATCTCTTCCGGCGAGTCCTGCTCGAGGACGCCGGCCTGCGCCTTGACGATCTCCCCGAGCGCCCACAGCGTGATTCCATCCCCGTAGGCAAGGCAGCGTCCCTGGCGCCAGGTGATGAACTCCTCGTCCGCCTCCAGGATCTCCGAGAGTTCGTAGACCAGACGGCTCTTACCCATTCCCGGGACGCCGACGAGCGTGAGGAGCTGCGGCGTGCGCTCGTGACGTGCGCGTTCGAAGGCATCCCGGACGACGCCGAGCTCCCGCTCACGGCCGACGAGCTCGGAGCGCGCATCATGGGCGACGTCGACGCCGAAGCGCGAGTGAGCCGTGACTGCTGTCCACACGCGAACGGGCTCCGCCTTGCCCTTCGCCTCGACCGGCTCGGCGTCCTCGTAGGCGACGGTGGCGCGTGTTGCGCGATAGGTCGTCTCGTCGACGAGGATGCCGTTGATCGGTGCTGCGCTCTGCAAGCGCGCCGCGGTGTTGACGACGTCGCCCGAGGCCATGCCCTCGCCGGCGCCGGGCTGCGCGTCGAGCCGGACGAGCGCTTCGCCCGTCGTGATCCCGACTCGCAGCTCGAGCTCCTCCTCGAGCGCGAACTCGCGGATCGCGAGCGCGGCGCGCACGGCCCGCTCGGGATCGTCCTCGTGCGCGGTGGGCGCGCCGAAGAGGGCCATCACCGCGTCCCCGATGAACTTCTCCACGGTGCCGCCGTGGCGCTCGAGCTCTGAGCGAACGCGCTCGTGGTACGGACCGAGCAGCGCCTCGACGTCTTCCGGGTCCATCGACTCCGCACGCGCAGTGAACCCGACGAGGTCGCAGAACACGACCGTGACGACCTTGCGTTCTCGGCGCTGCCCGGCCATCAGGCCGTCTTCGCCTCCGCAAGGAGGGCTTCGCAGCGACCGATGTAGTACGTCGCGCCGACGGTGCGGTAGAAGGTGAGCGCCTTCCGGGCCTGCTCCTCACCCTCGGTGCGGCGGCCGGTCTCGACCAACTCCTCCGCGGCGCGCAGCCGGAGGCGCGCCTCCCAGGTCGGGCTGCCACCCTTGGCCCATATCTCGGCGGCGCGCACGAAGTCGCGATCGAGGCATGCGAATGCAAGCTCCCTCCACGTCGGCAGGGGAGCGTCCCGGAGCGCCTCGCGCAACTCGCGCTCGGATTCGAACGCGACGCGCGAGAGGAGGAACGCTCCGGGCAAGGTCCACGCCGCCTCGTGCGCGTAGAGCCCCGCTAGGTCGACCGCTTCTGCGGCGAGCCTGCGCACTTCGTCGGCAGATCCGTGCGTCTCGAACGCAAGGACCGCGGCACCGAGCGACGGGAGGACCTGCTGCGGATCGCTCGACTCGCGTACGAGGGCAAGGGCGTAGCGATAGTCCGAGACCGCACCTTCGATATCGCCTCGCCCTTCTCTGATCTGGCCGCGGTGACGCCGTACCTCTCCCTCGAGGTAGTGCGGCGATCCCGCTTCGCACTCGGCGATGAACATGTCAGCCTCTCTGAGAGCGTCGTCCCAGCGGCCGAAACCGAACGCTTCCCCTATGTGCTGAGCGCGCAGCCAGCGTGCGCTCGAGGCGTCGCCCAATCGCTCGGCGATGCGGGATGCCTCATCGGTGAGCTGAGCTGACCGCCGCAGGTCGAAAGCGAATGTGGCCAGAACGGCGACGTTGTTCGCGATCGAACCTGCGATCGGCGAGTTCGCGGCCACGGCGAGTTCGAGCGCGCGTTCTTCGTCCAGTATTCCGGTCGGATCACCGAGGTACACCTTGGACAAGCCGATTGTGGCGAGGGAATGAGCTCGGAGCTCGTCGTCATCGAACGTCTCTGCCATCACCAAAGCGTCCGTCGCTAGCTGGAGCCCGTGCGACGGGTCGCCACCAATTGCGCGTGTACGAGCGATGGTTGCGAGGACGCGGGCCGCCACACGAGACGACGCGCCTCCTACGAGCTCCTCGGCGCGCGCTTCATGGGCCTTGGCCTTGTCGTTCTGGCCCCGGTGCCACCAGACACGCGACGAGGAGAGCTCGGCCTCAGCCGCAGTCTCGCGGTGACCCGCTGCCAGCAGGGCGTCGCGCGCCTCTTCGAGAGCGCTCAGCGCCTGCTCGTCGGTTGCGATGTATAGCGCACCGGCGTATCGGTAGAGGAGTTGTGGCCGTTCCTCGTCGGCCTCCGGCCAGAGGGCGAGCGCGGCCCCATAGTGGACGGCCGCGGCGGGGTACGCGTTGACGGCGAAGGCGCGATCGCCGGCAGTACGGAGGGCAAGGCGCGTCGGCGTCGTTAGGTCATCGGCAGCCTGCCCGGCGGCCTGCGCGAGCTCGAGCGCAGAGCTCCAGTGAAAAGCGAGCAGCTCGGCGTGGTCGTCGGGGCGGCCGAGAGAGCCGATCCACTCCGCCGTCTCGCGATGCTTGTGAGCGCGCTCGGCACGGGGAATCTGCCCGTAGGCGACGTCTCGCAGGAGCATGTGGGCGAAGGCCCACTCGCCCTCGCTCTCGATCGAGGAGCGGCGTTGGCGCGTGAGGAAGCCCTTGCGCTCGAGAGAGTGGAGTAGGGGCGTGGCTTCGTTCTCGTCTCTGCGTAGCGCACCCGTCCAGAAGACCTTGCCGACGACGGAAGCGTCCTGCAGGGCAGCCTTCTCGTCCGGGGAAAGCCCGTCGAGCCGCGCGGCGACGATTCCCTGCAGCGTCTCGGGGAGTGGCATCTCGTCCGCCGAGCCGCGCTCGAGGTAGAGCTGCGCGAACTGCTCCGCGTACAGCGGGTTCCCCTCCGAGCGATCGAGCAGCGCCTGCTGGATCTCGGCTGGAAGGAGCGAGCGCTCCAGGACATGCGAGATGAGGACAGCGGTCTGCTCGGTGGAGAGCGGGGAGAGACCGATCGTCGAGGCGTTGAGCTTGCCGCCGCCCCAGCCCGGCCGTCGTTCGAGGAGCTCGGGTCGCGCGGTCGCGATGACCAGTAGCGGCACATCGGTGAGCCAGTCGACGAGCGCGTCGACGAAGTCGAGCATGCCCTCGTCGGCCCAGTGCAGATCCTCGAGCACGAGGACAAGCGGTCGTTGCTCGGCGAGCGCTTCGAGGAAGCGCCGCCAGGCCGCGAAAGCCTCGCCGCGACGGTCGCCGCCGAGGCCGGTCTCTGCCTCCAGCCCGACCAACGGACGAAGGTGCGACTCAACCCAGCGTGCGTCGCTCTCGTCGGTGAAGGCGTCCTCGACCGCCGATTGAAGCTTCTCTGCAGCCTCCGCCTCGGAGTCGCGATCGAGGATCCCAGCTTGCGCCTTGACGATTTCCGCCAGCGCCCAGAAGGCGATCCCGTCTCCGTAGGCGAGACAGCGGCCCTGGCGCCAGGTAATGAGTTCAGGAGCGGTGTCGACAATCTGTGAGAGCTCGTACACGAGCCGGCTCTTGCCCATCCCCGGGACGGCAATGAGGGTGACGAGTTGCGGGAGCCGCTCCTGGCGGGCGCGCTCGAATGCGTCCCGCAGAATCGACAGCTCACGCTCGCGACCGACAAGATCTGTGCGTGCGTGGTGGGTGACGTCGACGCCGAAGCGCGAGCGGGCGCCGGTTGCCTCCCACACAGCGATCGGCTCGGTCTTGCCCTTCGCATCAACCGGCGGCGCATCTCTGTATTCGATCGTCTGGCGCGTCGAGCGGCAGGTCGTCTCGTCGACGAGGATCCCGTTGACGGGCGCTGCGCTCTGCAGGCGCGCTGCCGTGTTGACGACGTCGCCTGAGGCCATCCCCTCGCCCTCGGATGGGCTCGCGTCGAGCGAGACGAGTGCCTCGCCGGTCGTGACCCCGACCCGAAGCTCAAGTCCCTCCTCGAGCGCGAAGTCGCGGATGGCGAGGGCGGCACGAACGGCACGCTCGGGATCGTCCTCGTGTGCGACGGGTGCGCCGAAGAGCGCCATCACCGCGTCGCCGATGAACTTCTCCACCGTGCCGCCGTGGCGCTCAAGCTCTGAGCGAAGACGTTTTTGGTACGGGCCGAGCACTGCACGTACGTCTTCGGGATCGAGCTGCTCTGCCTTCGCCGTGAAGCCAACGAGGTCGCAGAAGAGGACAGTGACGACCTTGCGCTCCTCGCGCGCGGCACTCGACTCGGGCGTGAGCGAGGCGCCGCACATCCCGCACAACCGGAAGCCGTCCGGGTTCTCCTGGCCGCAGCTCGGGCAGACGATCACGGGCAGAGACTACGGCGTGAGCGCCCAGTAGTCTCAACCTGTGGCGCGGATCAAGGACTCGTCGGTACGCGACGTCGTCGCTGCGGCGGACATGGTCGAGGTCGTCTCGGGGAAGACGCAGCTGCGTCGCGCGTCCGGCACGCGCTTCACGGGGCGTTGCCCGTTCCACGAGGAGAAGACGCCGTCGTTCTCGGTGAACCCTGTCGACAAGCTCTACTACTGCTTCGGCTGCGGCAAGGGTGGCGACGTCATCTCGTTCGTGCGCGAGACCGAGAATCTCGACTTCGTCGACGCCGTCGAGTGGCTCGCCGAGCGGTTCCGCGTGCCAATCGAGGTGGAGGAGGCGTCGCCGCGGGTCGAGGCCGAGCGTCGCAAGCGCGAACGGCTCTACGCCCTGCTCGAGCAGACGACGATCTTCTTCGAGCGGCTGCTCTGGGAGGGGGACGCGGGTGCTCTCGTGCGTGCTTATTTGGAGGAGCGCGGGTTGGGGGAGGCTGTCTCGCGCGAGTTTCGACTCGGATTGTCGCCTGGGCGAGGGCTTGCGGAGAAGGCAGCCGAGAAGGGGTTCACGACGGACGAGCTCCGCGGCGCCGGTCTCGCGACTGTGCGCGGGAGCGACTACTTCCCGCAGCGACTCATGTTCCCGCTCGCAGACTCGCGTGGACGGGTCGTCGGATTCCAGGCACGCAAGCTGCGCGAGGACGATCCGCTTCGCGGCAAGTACGTGAACTCGCCCGAGGGTGACCTTTTCCACAAAGGGTCGATCCTGTACGGCCTCCACCTCGCGAAAACGGCAATCGGCAAGCTGGACTACGCGGCGGTTGTGGAGGGGAACACCGACGTGATTGCTCTGCGGCAGGCGGGGTTCGAGCCCGTGGTGGCCTCGATGGGCACGGCGCTGACGGAGCGGCAGTTGCGCGAGCTCGGACGCCTGACGCGCAAGATCTACCTCTGTTTCGACGCGGACGCTGCAGGGCAGGAGGCGACTTTGCGTGGGATGGAGCTCGCCGTGGGGCAGGGCTTCGACGTCAAGGTGGTCACGCTGCCGAAGGGCCAGGATCCCGCGGACGCTCCTGATGGGTTCGCAGACCGGCTCGGGAGTGCCGAGAGCTACCTCGTGTACCGCGTGCGGCTGGAGATCGAACGCTCGGCGGACCGGCAGGAGGGATTCGTCCGTGCGCGGGAGGTTCTCGCGAAGGCCGAGGACTCGCCCGAAAGACAGGAAGCGCTCCGTCTCTTGGCCGATCGGCTCGATCTGCCGCGCGACACGCTGGCGGGGCTCGCTCCGGCGCGTGGAGGCAGCGCGCGAAGTGCGGCTGAGACGCCGCGGCTGCTCGGTGCGGGCGATCGGCTGGAGCGCGACGTGCTCGCCGCCTGCCTCGCGCACTCCTCGCTCGTCCGTGGTCTTGCCGAACTGACTCCCGAGCACTTCGACTCGGACGAGAACCGCCGCTTCAGGGCGGCGCTCGTCTCGGGAAAGGACGATCCCGAGCTGACCGCTCTCAAGGCGGAGCTCGACGCGCGCGCCGCACGCGAGGCGATCGACGAGCGAACCGGAGCGGAGCTGCTCCTACGACTGCGAGAGCGGAAGCTCAAACGGGATCTCTCCGGCGCGGATCTCGCCCGTACGACGGAGCTCCAGGCGCACCTGTCGAAGGTGCGTCAGGCGCTCGCAGAGCTCACGTAACGCGCACGGGGGTCTGACCCCGGGTCTGACCCTATGTATAACCGAGCTCGAGGAGGAGGTCTCCGGCCTCGTCGCGGACGTCGACAAGTTGCGCCTCGTCGAGATCCGTCCGATAGCGGCCGACGGAGGCTTCGTGAGCTCGGCTCAACGCGGCGGCGAGGGCATCCGCGGGTGCGTCGAGATAACGACCGATCTCTTCGGCGGCAGCGCCAGGGTCGGCGGTCATGCGCTCGTAGCGAATCTCCAGCGGAGGCGTGTCCGCCGAGCGGGCGGCCGTGACATATCGCCGCCAGACCCAGGCGGCCCGACGTGCGTCGCTCGCCGTCTCGAACTCCTCGCGCCGATCCGACTCGACCCAGAATCGAGCGTAGGAGCCGTATGCGAGACCGGCATCGTCCTTTCTTGCCTGCTCGCGGCGGAGCCATGGCTTCTCGAGCAACGAGCACGCGACGTCACGACCGTCGCGCACGATGTGGACGATCCTGGCTTCCGGGTACGCCAGAGGGATGACACGAACGAGGTGCGCGAGCTCAGGAGTCTGCTCGACGGCGCGCACGGCACCGACGAGGCCGACGCGCCGAGCTATGGCGAGGATCCGCCGCATCCGTCTGGCTGCCTCTCGCGGCTCGAGCACGGCAAGCTCCGGCACAGCTGCCTTGAGCGGCGGAACCTCACCGAGGTCGACGAAGCCGGGCAGGGACCCGATCGCGTCCGCGAGAAAGGTCGTGCCCGATCGCGGTGAGCCGAGGACGAACACGAGTCGGTCGTCGAGCCGCCCGAGTCGCTCGCCGAGAGATGCACCGCGACGGGGCGCCAGGCGCTTCGCCACGCGGAGCTGGAGGCCAGCTGACTCGAAGAGGCCGGGCATCCGGCCGATTCTCGCAGTCGACTGATTGACAGCGTGCGAGGAGTGGTGGAAGATGTCGCGACGTCCTCGGAGTCGGCATCGAATCGAAGGCACGTCCGGAACGTTCTCATTCCAGGGGTGCTCGCAGCTGCGGCGCTTCTTCTCGCCGGTGGCGCGTCGTCGGCCGGCTCGTACTCGGACCCCGCAGGTGATGACAATGCCGCGCCGGACATCACATCAGTCTCCGTCGCTGACGCACTGCCCGACGACGTGGTCGTGACGGTCACGACGTCCAATGAGCCCACGCTCTCGCGGAATGCGTGGTTCAACCTCTGGTTCGACCTGGATGCCGATTCCGAGACCGGCGTCGCCGGGAGCGACGCGCTCGTTCGCTACTTCCCGGACATGGTCGCCCAGCTCTTCGTGTGGAACGGTTCGACTCTCGTCGAGCGCCCGGCGACCGACGTGACGGGGGCCTACGAGGCAGGCGCGCTTACGATGAACATTCCGAAAGCAGCTCTCGGCGGGAGATCGGCGTTCGGCATCCTCGTGGTGAGCGGGAAGCGCCAAGCGCTTGGGGCTGCGGCATTCACCGCGTCAGACTTCGCGCCGGATCTTGGACACTTCAGATGGCCTGGAACCCCGCGGGCCGCGTTTCCCGACCCCGACAACGACCACGTCGCCGCACCGGATATCACGTCGGTAAAGGTGACCGATGCAGTGGACGGGTGGGTCCGCTTTGCCGTCACGACAACCAACTACGAGAAGCTTCGAAATGAGAGGGTCGTCGTCCTCTGGCTCGACACGGACAGTCGTTCCGCGACTGGCGAATACGGCGTGGACGCGGCAGTCGTGCTGAGTGACGACGACGTGCAGGTGCTTCGCGCGGATGCCTCCCAGGGCTGGACGGAAGACGAGCCGCCGACGCGCGTCAGGACGCGTACTTCGGCGAACGTCGTCACGATCGAGGTGCACCGCAGCGAACTCGGAACCTCCGGGCGGCTCCGGTTCCGATTGACCGCCGCCAGCATCGACTCTACGTCAGGGGCCGCGCTCGCCGTCGACCTGGCCCCGAACAACGGCTCGTTCTGGCGCTACGGGGTCACATCCGTTCCCGCCGTCCGCCTGGTGGCGGGCAAGGCGGTCGGGGTGCCGGCGGGTGCATCTCCCGGGAAGCCCTTCGAGGTCAGACTTCGGGTTCGCCGCTCGGACACGGGCCGCGAGATAACGTCGGGCACCGCCACTTGCCGCGTGAGAGTAGGTGGGAGGAGCGTGCGGGCCAAGGGCAGCCTCGCCAGGGGCGTCGGGCGGTGCTCGTTCGTCGTGCCCGCGTCCGCGGCGGGCAAAACAGTCCGCGGCTCGATCACCGTTCGATCAGGCGGGAAGTCGGTGACCGCCGGCTTCTCCACCGTCGTTGGAACGCCCTCCGCCTAGAGCCGTAGCTCCCCGGGTTGGACTCGAACCAACAACCCCGCTGTCCACAGACCGCACGACGTACCTCGGCTGAGGCCCACTCCGCTCTAACAAGCCGTTGAGATCACGCCAGGTGGTCTCAGATCATCTCGGTCGCGTGTCCAGTCCGCTGGTTTGTACGATGCGCGTCCTTGAAGGGAATTGGGATTTTCGTCCTCCTCTTGCTCGTCGCGCTCGGTGTCGCGATGTTTGTGGTCACGCGACCCCCGAATCGGAATCTTGACGCTCAGGGTCGTGCTTGGGTCGCGCGCTTCTCAGCTTGGCGCGCTGACGTTGCCCGGCCGGTCAATCAAGCAGAAGTAGTGATTGGCATCTCGCGCGGAGAGAAGCTACCCGCCCGGCTCATCGAGCCTTTGCGCGGCTGCACAGTCACGCTTGCGAAGCTCGGCGCGCCACCGAGCTTGCTCGAGGGCGTCGTGAAAAACGCGAATGCAGCATGTGGCGAGGTCGAGTACGGGCTCTCTGTGTACGCGCGCTACGGCAGCCCCGCGCTTGCCACGACGAAGCTGCACCTTCACCGAGCCGGAAGGTGGCTCGCGCAGGCCGAGATCAACCTGCACCAGCAGCTCGGCGAGTAGGGAATCCGCGTACCCGGAACCATCCGAACTCGTGCTCCCGGCGCTCTGGGCAGCCTCGGGCTCCCACGGTTCGTGCAAAGGCCGCACGCGCATCGCACGAAGCGTGTGCGGATTCCGAAGCCATTTCCACATTCGGGGGCTTGAGGACTGATTTCGGAAGCCGATGCCGAATGAATGGATTCAGAAGCCGGTTCCGAACATCGGCGAGGTCGTCCACCCGTCTTTTCGGACGAGGTGCTGCGGCAGGCTGCTGGCTTCTCCTATGCGCGGCAGGTGCGAACGAGGCGGGGGGCCCAGGATCTCGTCTATCGCAAGTTCGCCGTCGCAGCGCTCGAGCTCTATCGCGAGGCGTACCCGCAGGAGGCTGCGCCGCTCGCATGGCTGCTCAAGCCCAGGCCGCGTCATAGCCTGCTCTCCGAACTCGGTCGAGTAGCGCAGCCGAGGTCGGGCGAGCAAGGCGAGCTTCACTGGAGCGCCCGCGATGTGTCCCGGCTCATCCGTGCTGCGTTGGTGATCGCGGAGGCGAAGCCGACGACCAAGGTCGGCGTGGAGATGCTCCGCGACATCCGTCGAGGCTATCGCGAGCCGTCGTTCTTGGGACTGCCGTCGTGAGCCGTCAGGGTTGCCCACCATGGCTTGGCACGGACATCGACGACTTCGCGGCGAATCCGTGTGTGGGGCTCTACGACTGAATCGTCACGAGCAGGGCATTCCTACTCCCCGGGTTGGACTCGAACCAACAACCCTCCGGTTAACAGCCGGATGCTCTGCCAATTGAGCTACCGGGGAAGGCAGCGGCGGGATTGTAGCTGCGGGTCCTGAGCCTCAATCCAGAGAGGACGGAGCGCGCAGACCGCGAACTCGTGACCATGCGTCGCTTCGCCGTCGTGGGCGTCGCGGTGTCCATTGGCGTTCTTGCGCTCGCTCCTCCGGGGCTCGCGGCCAGTGCTCGCGTCGCCGCAGTTCAGATCGGGCTCCGAGCTCACGGGTTCGACCCGGGTCCCGTCGACGGCGTGCGTGGGGAGCTGACCACGAGCGCCTTGGCTGCGTTCCAGCGTCGCAACGGGATACCAGTCACGGGTCGTGTGAGCCGCGGTACTCGACGTGCGCTCGGCTTCCGCGGCCGCCCGCTTCTCGGTCAGCGCGAGCTGGGGGTGGGGGCGGTTGGATGGGATGTCGCGGTGCTGGAGTTTCGGCTTCGCCGCTTCGGGCTCGGCGCGCGTGCCGTCGATGGCCGGTTCACGATCAGCACGGCCGTCGCACTCCGCCGCTACCAGCAGCGCCGGGGCCTTCACCCGGACGGAATCGCCGGCGCGCATACGTATCGGGCTCTGGCGAGCCGCGCACCGACGTCATGGCACGTGGTGACGCCCGGTGAGAGCTTCTTCTCGATCGCGGCCCGCTACCACGTGAGTCCGTGGCGGCTCGCTCGACGGAATGGCATTCCTCTGACGAGCGTCATCGTGCCCGACCAACGTCTCGCGCTCCCGGCGGGGGCTCGGCTCCGCCGCTCGGCCGCGTCGGGTCCGCCTGCGAGTCGAGGCTCCGTCCGAGGCGCGATCGACTACTGGTCACGCAGCTACGGCGTCGATCAGGGGCTCGCGCGGGCGCTCGCGTGGATGGAGTCCGGGTTCCAGCAGGACGTCGTGTCGTCCGTCGGCGCGATCGGCGTCATGCAGCTCCTTCCTGAGACCTGGGAGTTCGTCGACACGGTTCTGCTCGGTGCCCGCACGCCGCGTACGTACGAGGGGAACGTTCGCGCGGGTGTGCGCTATCTGCGCTGGCAGCTCGACGAGTTCGACGGGAACGTGCGCCTGGCGCTCGCGGGCTGGTACCAGGGAGCGCGCGCCGTGCGCGAGCGTGGTCTCTACAGCGAGACGAAGGAGTTCGTCCGAATCGTGCTAGCCCTCTACGGCACGGTCTGAGCGAGCGCTCCGATGGCCGCATAAGCCAGGTGCGCGGCCTCGTCGGCCGGAAGCGCCCAGAAGCGATCCGGCGTCGAGAAGACCTCCACGTCGAGAGAACCATCCCAACCAGCTCCCGCCAACGCTTGGACGAGATCGGCCGATCGCCGGCCACCCTCGCCGGGCAGCACCCGATCCGGACGTCCGGACTCCCTTGGGATGTCTGCCACGTGCAGACCGGTCACTCGCCGCGCCACCGCGGCCAGTGCTTCCGGAGGTTCCTCCCAGAGGTTGTACGTGTCGGCCATGATGCCGACCTCGTCGAGTCCGGCTTCGTCGAGGAGTGCGATTGCTTCGGCGATCGAGTTGACGAACGAGACCGTGTCGCGTTGAGACGCGTGAATCGGCTCCAGGCCGAGGCGTACACCAGCTTCGGTCGCAGCGGCGGCAATCTCCTGCAGGCCGTCGATCACGAGACCACGCGAGGTCGCGTCGGCGAGCGGACCGGTGATCACGAGCACGGACTCCGGCTCGTACGCGGCGAGCCGACGCATGCTCGAGCAGAGGGCGTCGATGCGCTCCCGCGGATTGGGTGGGCCTTCCATTCCCGGCAGCCGAAGTGGGAGGATCGAAGGCACGGCAGGGACGCAGTTGGCGGCGGCCAGGCCCGCTTGGCTCAGGAGCGCAAGGTTTGCGCGGTCGTCCGCGAGAAGCTTGAATTCCCAGATCCCGATCCCGTTGAACCCTGCCTCTGCGTAGGCCGCGACGTCTTCCTCGAAGGAGGCTCCTACGGTCGAGATCTCCGACAGCGAAAGCCTCATGGCGACTTGGCAACAGACTGCTGCAAGCGTTGTCCGGCCGCTCGCGCGCCCGAGAGCAGGCGCCGTGGCGCGGCGGGCTTTGTGAGTTCCTTGTAGACCAGGTATCCGGAGCCAGCGCCGAGTCCCGGGCCTGGATGGGTCGAGGCGCCGATGTGCCAGAGGTTGTCGACGGGAGTTCGGTGACCCGGCGCCTGCGGGAGCGGGCGGAAGAGAAAGTTCTGATCCAGCGCGCATGAGCCGCCGTAAATGTCTCCGCCCACGAGATTGACGTTCAAGGCGGCGATGTCGACGGGCGAGAGGACGACTCGTTGGAGCGTGGCCCGTTGGAGGTTCTGGACGTGTCGTCCCAGGCGGGCCGTGATCCGGTCGGCATAGGCCTCCCGCAGATCCTCCGTCCAGATGCCGTCGCCGACGTCGATCTCGTCAGCGGCGTCACCCTTCACGAGGCCGGCGGGCAGCTCCTGCAGCTGGATCCAGACGATCCACGAGCCCTCGGGCGCCCGCGATGGATCGACGGCCATCGGCTGACCGCACACGATCGTGGCCTCTGCGGGAAGCAGGCCACGCTCGGCCTCGTTGACCGCGCGCGACACACCGTCGAGGCCTGGCGTCACATGCACGATGGCCGTCCGTCCGAGACGCTCGTCCCCGTACCAGTCCGGCGGTTCGCTCATCGCGATGTGGATCTGCATCTCGCCGCGGCCGTAGCGGAAGCGACGCGCCGCGTCTGTCAGCTCGACAGGAGCGTCTCCGGCTCCGAGCAGCTCGCCATAGAGCTGTGTCGGCGTGACACTCGCGATCACGGCTCGCTCGGCGCGAATCGTCTCGCCGTCCTCGAGTCGAACAGCCGTCGCCTTTCCGCCGGAGATGAGCACGCGTTCGACCTCGGCGCGGGTGCGAATCTCTCCTCCTGCATCTCGGACGATGCTCGCGAGTCCGTCGACGAGGACGACACCGCCTCCCTTCGGCACCGGCATCCCGCCGAGCTGAAGTGCGCAGGCAATCACCTGGGTCATGAAGCCGGAGGCGGCCTGATCCGGTCCGAGTCCCGTGTGCAGCACCCAAGGCGCCAGAAGGCCGTGCGCCGCATCGGACTCGAACGTGTCGCCGAGCCAGTCGCGGCAGGTCGAGAGCACCGTTCCCACGTACGCGAGTAGGCCTCGGCGACCAAAGCGCCGAAGCGCCTGGCGTCCGAGACCAAGCCCGGCGGGCGACCACAGCTCCGTTCCGAGAACGCCGAACGACAGGTCGGCAGTGGACATGAAGCCGTTGAACATCGACTCCCAGGCCGCGCCGTCAGCTACGGCGTGGCGTGCGAGCTCGGCGATGTTGTCCTCGAGCGAGGTCGTCAGGAAGGCGCTCGTCCCGTCCGGGAACGCGGACCCGGTCGGCAGTTCGGTGTTGAGGTACTCGACACCGCGTTCGTCGAGATCACCCTTCAGCTCCGCGTACGCGGGCGAGCCGGTGAAGAGCGGGTGCCACGACGCGAGCACCTCGTGTGTGAAGCCGGGCAAAGTAAGGCTGGATGAGGTCTTGATGCACCCACCGAGCTCATCCGTGCTCTCCAGGACGCAAACGTTCCAGCCTGCTTTGGAGAGAAGTGCGGCTCCGGCGAGAGAGTTGATCCCGGCACCGACGAAGACCGCGTCGAAGGTCACCATCGTCGCGCGACGTTACCAGCGGTCCGCTCTCACTTGACATGTCACGGCGGTGTGTGACTGAATCTAGGCGTGCTCCTGCGCGAGGTCGACTACGCACGCCCGGCAACCGTCGAAGAGGCGATCTCGCTCCTCGCGAAGTACGAGGGCGCGCGACCGCTCGCCGGCGGGCAGACGATCGTGAACGTCATGAAGGCTCGGGTAGCTGCGCCCGACGTCTTAGTAGACCTCGCCGACCTCGATGAACTACGCACGATCGGCTTTTCTTCGGATGGGTTGCTCGAGATCGGCGCGATGGTGACGTACACCCAGCTCATGGGCTCGTCGGAGGTCGAGGTCGCGCGCCCGATCCTTGCGGAGGTTGCGTCCACGATCGCCGACGTCCAGGTACGAAATCGCGGTACGGTTGGTGGGAACGTCTGTGTCAGCGATCCGACGAACCACCTTCCACCGCTTCTCACAACTCTCGGCGCCACCTTCACGATCCAGGGCGGGAGCGGCGAGCGCACGGTGTCCGCGGAGGAGTTCTTCATCGGCGTGTACGTGACCGCGGTTGGCGAGGGTGAGCTTCTCACGAAGATCGGCGTCCCGCCTTCGAGCGGTTCCGGTGACGGCTTCGCGGGCGTAACGATCGGCAAGCACGGGACGTACATCGTCAACGCCGCGGCGACGATCTCCGGAGACGGCGCGCGCATCGCCTTGGGCTGCGTCGGGGCCACGCCTGTGCGGGCGACCGCGATGGAGGAGCGTCTCGCAGGCAGTGACTTCTCGGAGGAGTCCATCCGGTCGGCTGCCGACGGTCTCGGCGCTTCGCTCGATCCGCCGTCCGACGTGCACGGCTCCAGCGACTTCCGGCGGCATCTGGCCGAGGTGTCGGCCGTTCGCGCTGTAAGCCAGGCCGCAGAGCGGCGGACGGGCGCATGATGGATGCTCCTGCCCGCAGTCGGGCGATCTCACTCGAGGTAAACGGCGAGCAGATCGAGATGGAGGTGCAGGCGCGGCGCCTGCTCGTGCACTTCATCCGCGACGACCTCGGGCTTACGGGAACACACGTCGGCTGCGACACCGGAAACTGCGGCGCCTGCACGATCCACCTCGACGGAGAGCCCGTGAAGAGCTGCATGGCGCTGGCAGTGCAGGCCGACGGCGCGAAGATCCGCACCGTCGAAGGGCTTGCCGCCGAAGGCGAGCTGACCCCGCTACAGCAGGCCTTTAACACGCATCACGCTCTTCAGTGCGGCTACTGCACACCAGGGATGCTGATGAGCGCGACCGCACTTCTCGAGCGAACCCCGCACCCGACCGAGGAAGAGGTGCGTTACGCCCTGCAGGGCAATCTCTGTCGCTGCACGGGCTACGTGAACATCGTCGAGGCCGTCATAGCGGTAGGCGGTAGCGCGTGACCACCGTCACCGAGCAGCCGACCACGACGCTGAAACGTGGGTACGTCGGCCAGTCGATTCCGCGCAAGGAGGACAGGCGGCTCGTCCAGGGACTCGGGACGTTCTTCGACGACGTCCGGCGCCACGGCATGGGTTATGTCCACTTCGTCCGCTCGCCGTACGCGCACGCGAAGATCGTCTCGATCGACGTCTCCAAGGCACTCGAGCTCGAGGGCGTCTACGGGACGATCACTGGCGACGAGGTGGCGATCCACACGGACCCCTTCTTCGAGATGTCGGTCGAGCCGGGCGGGAACATCAAGGACTACGCACTCGCCGTTGGGCGCGTGCGTTTCATGGGCGAACCGGTGGCTGCAGTGTGTGCAGCGACCCGCGAGCTCGCGCGCGACGCGGCCGATCTCGTCGAGGTCGATTACGACCCGCTGCCGGTTCTCGTCGACGCCGAGGAGTCGCTGAAGGACGACGTCGTGCTCCACGACGATGCTGGCTCGAACGTCGTCTGGTCTGGAGTCTTCAACTGGGGAGACGTCGACGAGGCGCTCGCCGAGGCCGATCACGTCGTGAAGATCGACCGGCTGCACTTCCACCGCTTCTCGTCGACTCCGCTCGAATGCGCGGGCGCGCTCGTGGAATACGACAAGGGGACGGGCGAGTGGACGCTCACCTGTAATCACCAGATGCCCGGAGTGGGAGCGATCTGGATGGCACCGGCGCTCCGCACGGGGATCGACAAGCTCCGCTTCGTCACGCACGACATCGGCGGCGGGTTCGGCAACAAGATCTGCCTCCACCCGCAGTACGTCGTGCTCTGCCTGATGGCCCGCAAGCTCGGGCGTCCAGTGCAGTGGACGGAGTGGAGAACCGACCAGCACACGGCGAACGCGCACGGCAACGAGCGAACGTTCCTCGACGTCGAGGTCGCCGTGAAGGCTGACGGCACGATGACCGGCTTCAAGGTGAAGGCGCTGGACGACTGCGGTGCGTTCCCGCGCTACGAGCCGCTCGGCTGCATCATCTGGGCGCAGGTGACACCGGGCTTGTACGGCTGGCGGAACATTCAGGTCGACTTCACGCAGGTCTGCACGAACAAGTCGCCGGTGTCGCCGAATCGCGGCTACTCGCGGATGCAGCACCTCTGGCTCACCGAGCGGATCATCGACATCGTCGCCACCGAGCTCGGTCTCGACCCGGTCGACGTGCGCAAGAAGAACTACGTGAAGGCCGAGCAGATGCCGTACGAGACCCCGAACGGTTGCTTCTACGACTCGGGGGACTACGCTGCCGCGCTCGACATCGCGCTCGACCTCATCGACTACGGCTCGATCGAGCAGCGGCGAAAGGAGGCGGCGTCGCGCGGCAAGCTGCTCGGGTTCGGGATCGGCTCGACGCTCGACTCCGGTACGAACAACTTCGGGCAGTCGACGCTTCTCAACCCCGACCTGCAGTTCTCGGGAAACAACGAGGCCGCGTCGGTGAAGCTCGACATCTTCGGCGAGGTCGTTGTGACGATCGGCACCGTTCCTCAAGGCCAGGGCCACGAGACGACGGCAGCGCAGGTCGTCGCCGACATCCTCGGCTGTCCGCCCGAGCAGGTGAACGTGCGGCGCGGCCACGACACCTGGTTCAACTCGCACGCCGGATTCTCCGGAACGTACGCGAGCCAGTTCGCATTCACGGGGCTCGGGGCTGTGAAGGGCGCCGCCGAGCTCGTGCGCGAGGACATGATCCAGCTCGCCGCGGCCGTGCTCCAGGCACCCGCGGAGGCGATCGAGCTCGCCGACGGTTTTGCTCGCATCAAGGACGGGCCCGAAGAGGCTGCGCTCCCGTTCATGGCGCTCGGCGCAATCGTCAATGCGAACAACGCCTTCTTCCCGCCGGACTTCAATCCGACCTTGAACCACCGGTACGTCTGCCGCCCGAACTTCGGGATGGTCGACACGGAGAAGAAGACCGGCCAGCTGACGCTCACGTACGCCACGCAGATCCATGCGGCGCTCGTCGAGATCGACCCGGAGACCGGCGAGGTCGAGATTGTCGACTACGCGGCTGTGGACGACTGCGGCGTCCGTATCAACCCGCAGATCGTCGAAGGGCAGGTACACGGGGCAACTGCGCACGCGATCGGCGCCGCGCTCTCCGAGGAGTTCGTGTACGACGAGGAGGGGACGCTGCTCACCGCCAACTTCTACGACTACCACGTACCCCACGCGATGGACATGCCGCCGCTCAAGACGGGTGCGATGGAGTCTCCCTCGCCGGTTGCACCTCTGGGAGCAAAGGGCATGGGGGAGGGCGGAGGTGGAGGCATCCACTGCATCGGTGCAGCGATTCAGGACGCACTTCAGGCCGCCGGAAAGGCGATCGTCTACACAAGCTGCAACCCGCCGCACCGAGTCTGGTCGATGCTTCAGGATCCCGAGGCAACCCGAGCGAACGTGGAGGTGGTCTCGAAGTGATCGTGAGCGGTACGAAAGAGCTTTCAGCCTCGCGCAAGACGGTCTGGAGCGTCATCAACGAGCCGTCCGAGATGGCCAAGCTCATGCCCGGTGTCGAGAGCTTCGAGATCACCGACGAGCGCCACTGGACGGCCAAGGTCAAGGTGCCGCTCGGCCTCGGCGGCCTCAAGATGACGATGAACTTCGAGAAGCTGGAGGAGCGCCCGCTCGAGTTCGCCTCGATGCGAGCGAAGGGTCAGGGCGTCGGGGCGCTCATGGACATGACGACGGCGTTCACGCTCTCGGATTCCGGTGAGGGAACGTCGATGGCGTGGGAAGCAGACGTGAAGATCGCGGGGCCTGTCGGCGCGATGGGTCAGCGGGTGCTGCAGCCGATCGTCAATCAACAGGTCTCGCAAGTGCTCGCCGCGCTCGAAGAGCGCGTTGTGGCCGCTTCAAGCGGATCTGTCGAGTAGGGGCTGAGGGTCGCCGTGACGGTGCCCTTCCGCATTGGCGTCATGCAGCTGACGATGGAGCCGCTCGACGAGATGCTCGAGTCTGCCCGCGTCATGGACCAGTCTGGGATGGACACGATCTGGCTCGCCGAGGCCTACCCGTGGTGGCGAAAGCATGGGATGGAGGCGCGCTCGTCCACCGTCGTCTCCGCGCTGATGGCGCGCGAGACGCAGCAATTGACGATCGGCTGGGGGATCATCTCGCCGTTCACACGGCACCCCGTTCAGGTCGCGATGGATGCGCGGGTTGTGCAGGAGGCCGCCGGACCGGACCGGTTCTTGCTCGGGTTCGGGACGTCGAAGATCTTCCTCAACAACATCCGCTCGCAGACGTCGAAGACGCTCGGGCCGATGCGCGATGCCGTGACCATCGTGCGCGGCGTGCTCGGCGGCGAACCCTTCGAGTACGAGGGCGAGACGTGGAGTGCGTCCGTGCCGGGGTTGAGCCCTGAGGCGCATACGCCTCGTGGTGTTCCGCCCGTCTACGTTGCCGCGACCGCACCGAAGATGCAGGCGCTCTCCGGCGAGATCGCCGATGGCTGCCTCACGCCGTCAATCACGACGCCGGCCTTCGTCCGCTACACCCGCGAGAACGTGAAGGCGGACATCGACATCGGCTGCACGGTCGTCGCCTCGATCCACGAGTCTGATCGCGATGCTGGCCGCGACGGCGCGCGTGAGATCGCGGGCATGTACCTCGCGAACAAGTTTCAGAACATCAGGGGCTCAGCGGACACGCTGCTCGACCTGGCTGGGATCGACATGGAGGAGCTCGCCCCTGTCGCCGAGGCGATGGAGCAAGGCGGACGGCTTGCGGCGAAGGCGGAGGTCACGGACTCGCTCCTCGACCGCTGCAAGGCGATTGCAGGGACACCATCTGACTGCATCGAGGCGATCGAGGAGTACCGCGAAGCTGGTTGCACGCACGTCATGCTCGAGCTGTGGGGCGACCGCCGTCACGATCAGATCCGCCTCTTCGGCGAGAAGGTGCTCCCGCACGTCCGTGACTGAGCTGCGGATCGACCGGGAGCGGCTCGTCGAGTGGGCCTCGCAGGCGATCGGGACCCCGAGCTTCACCGGCTCGGAAGAGGCGATGGCCGAGCTCATGCGCGAGACGTTCCTCGACATAGGCCTGCACGTGCAGTGGCAGCAGGTGGAGGACGGCCGCGCGAACGTCCTCGGGATTCGCGAGGGCGCAGGCGGCGGTCCGAGCCTCATGTTCAACGGCCACATGGACACGTCGTACTCCGGGAAAGAACCCTGGCTGCGCCATGTGCCGGGCTTCCAGCCGAGCGCCTTCGTCGAGGATGGCCGGCTGTACGGCCTCGGGATCTCCAACATGAAGGGCGCGCTCGCGTGTTACGTCGAGGCGCTCCGCGCGCTGGGCGATGCCGGCGTCACGCTGCGCGGGGACGTGATGATCGCCGCTGTCTCGGGCGAGATCGAGAAGACGCAGTTCGGCGACGCGCAGGGCTCCGAGTACAGGGGCTACGCGGCCGGCTCGCGCTATCTCGTCTCACACGGCGGGGTCGCAGACATGTGCATCCTCGGCGAGCCGACCGAGTCGAAGGTCGTCCTCGGCCATTTCGGCTCGCTCTGGCTGCGGATCTCGACGCAAGGGCCGTTCATTCACACGGCGTTCAGCGAAGGGAAGCGCGACCAGAACTCGATCGTGCGCATGCGCAAAGTCTTCGACGCTGTGCTCGAGTGGATTCCAACCTGGGAAGACGATCCGGAGAACGCGTATCGCGGTGCGAAGTCGATCGTCAACGTGGGAGCGATCGAAGGAGGGTTCGGCTGGCGGGTCTCCCGGACGCCCCACCGCACCGACCTGTTCCTCGACGTTCGTGTGCCTCCGACAAAGGAGATGGCGGTTGCGCGAGCGCAGGTGCTCGACCTCGTTCGCTCGCTCCGTGACCGATTCCCCGACCACGGAGTTGAGGGAGAGGTGTACGTGACAGCCCCAGGCGCCGAGATCGCGGAGGATCACCCGCTGGTCAGCGCGCTCGACGTCGCGCACGGCGAGGTGTTCGGTGCGCCGCCCGAGCGAGACGTGACGCGCTGGTTCTCGGATGCCTCAGTGCTCTCGCGATACGGGATCGCGACCGTGAACTACGGCACATCCACCGGCCTCATGGACACGGTCAAGGGCGAGAACCTCGAGATCGCCGGACTCGTGCAAACGGCCGAGGTGTACGCGCGGGCGGCGATGAACGTCTGCGGAGTCGCCCCATGAGACCCGTCCAAACCCAAGTGACAACTTGTCACTTGGGACGGGAGCTGGTCGATACGTTGCGCGAACGACCGTATGCGAGCGAATCTGAGACGCGGGCCTGACCTTGTGACAACTTGTAACTTGGCAACGTGAAGCTCGTTACCTTCGGCGACGAGTGGCGCGTCGGGATACTCGACGGCGAGGAGATCGCCGTCCTCGACGTCGCGACCATGCGCGCGTACTTCGAGCGGGGCGGGGCGGACGAAACCGGTGAGCGCGTGCGACTCGCCGAAACCCGGCTTCGGGCCCCGATCGTCCCGAAGAAGTTCTTTCACACCGCGGGCAACTTCCGCGAGCACGAGGAGGAGTCGAAGCAGGTCGGCTGGACGCATGAGATTGCGCCGTGGATCGTCTTCTTCCAGAACGTCGACGCCATCGTCGGCCCCGACGAGCCTGTCGTCTACCCCGAGCACCTGACCGAGGAGCTCGACTACGAGCTCGAGCTGGCGGTCGTGATCGGCAAGGCGGGGAAGTGGTTTTCGCCGGAGGAGGCGAGCGACCACATCGCGGGGTATGTGATCTTCAACGACATCACCGCGCGCGACATCCAGCGGCGCGAGATGCGCTCTGGCGTCTTCTCGTTCTGCAAGGCGATCGACACGTTCTGCCCACTAGGCCCGTGGATCGTCACGGCGGACGACATTCCCGACCCGCATGATCTCGCCATGGAGCTGCGGGTCAACGGCGAAGTGCGCCAGACCTCCCACTCGGGGCGCATGAGCGTGACGATTCCCGAGATCGTGAGCCACTACTCGGCGCTCGGATACTCGGCAGGAGACGTGCTGTCGACAGGAACTGTGTCTGGCGTCGCGGGCTTCTCGCCCGATGCCGCCTCGCTCTACCTCAAGCCGGGCGACGTGATGGAGGCGGAGATCGAGCGCATCGGCGTCCTGCGGAACCCGGTCGTCTCCTGGCAGGAGGCACACGGCGAGCCGGCGCCGCCACGGATCCGGTGGTAGTCGGCTCGATCGACCTCCTTCCGGTCGCTGACGCGGTCGGGCTGCTCGGCGAGTACAGCGAGCTCTATCCGGAGGTACCGGTCGAGGCGTGGGAGCCGTACCGGGCGCTCTACCCAGACCTCTTCTCCGGTTACGCCTGGCGGCTTCCGTGCAACTGCTTCCTCGTCCGCACGGAGGAGATCACGATTCTCGTGGACACCGGAGTCGGGCCGCCCGGGCTCTGGGACTGGACGGCGGAGAACGAAGGTGAGCTTCCCGCGTCGCTCGCGAAGCTCGGGCTCGGCCCCCGCGATATCGACATCGTCTTCCTGACGCACCTTCACATCGACCACCTCGGCTGGAACACGGACCTCGAGGGGATCGCGCTCTTCCCGAGTGCGCGGTACGTCGTGCACGAGGATGCACTCACGTTCGTCCGCGCTCAGGAGGGTCGGGCGCATGTGCAGCGCTGCATCATCGCTCTCGA
>Ga0224505_10000513_pt1 | contig 26452 bp, 23 predicted proteins | sample SF_Jan12_sed_USG_FD_169102 | JGI IMG/M metagenome (GOLD analysis project Ga0224505, IMG submission 169102) | Sediment microbial communities from San Francisco Bay, California, United States - SF_Jan12_sed_USGS_4_1 | ecosystem: Environmental > Aquatic > Marine > Sediment | place: USA: California... | reverse complement strand
GCACGACCGGAGCGGCACAGAAGAGATTGCGCGTGAATACACCGGCGACGGCGGTGCCGGCCGCGACTCGAATGACGACCAGGTCGCGGCGGTCCGGCTTGCGGATACCCGCCCTGGCGACGCCCAGCTCGACGCCGCGCACCGGAGAGAGCTGCGCCGGATCGGGCGCCGGCAGGTTCACCGCCATGGACTCAGGACAACTTGCCGTGGCAATGCTTGTACTTCCTGCCCGAACCGCAGGGGCAGGGGTCGTTGCGCCCGATCTTCTGCCCGGCGCGCGCGGGCTGCGACTTTGGCGCCTCGCCGTCCTGACCAAGCGCCGTGTCGTAATCGGCATGCTGCAGGCGCACGTTCTCCACGTGCGGCGCGACGTCGGCCTCCGGGACCCTGTCGCTCGCCCGGATCTCCACCGCCACCAGAGTGCGCGTCACCTCGAGCTTCACCGACTCGATCATGGCGCCGAACAGCTCGAAAGCCTCGCGCTTGTATTCCTGCTTCGGGTTCTTCTGCGCGTAGCCGCGCAGGTGGATGCCCTGGCGCAGGTGATCCAGCGCCGCCAGGTGCTCGCGCCAGTGCCCGTCCAGGATCTGCAACATGACGTAGCGCTCGTACTGGCGGAAGGACTCCTCCGCGCCCGCCGGCACCTTGGCCGCGTAGGCCTCCCCGGCCTTCTGCGTGATGCGAGCGAGCAGTGCCTCGTCGCCCAGATCCGGCTCCTGCTCGAGCCAGCGCGTCACCGGCAACGTCAGGTGCAACTCGCCCTTGAGAGCCGCCTCGAGGCCCTTTACGTCCCACTGCTCCTCGACGCTCTCTTCCGGCACGTGCACTCGGAACAGGTCGGCGACCACGCCCGCGCGCAGGCGCGCGATGGTCGCCGACACATCGTGCGACTCGAGCATCTCGTTGCGCAGCGCGTAGATCTCCTTGCGCTGGTCGTTGGCGACGTCGTCGTATTCCAGGAGCTGCTTGCGGATGTCGAAGTTGCGCGCCTCGACCTTGCGCTGCGCGCCCTCGATGGAGCGCGTCACCATCCCGTGCTCGATCGCCTCGCCCTCGGGCATGCGCAGCATGACCATGATCTTGTTGATGCGCTCGCCGGCGAAAATGCGCAGCAGCGGATCCTCGAGCGACAGGTAAAAGCGCGAGCTTCCCGGATCGCCCTGCCGCCCCGAGCGCCCGCGCAACTGGTTGTCCACGCGGCGCGACTCGTGGCGCTCGGTGCCGATGATGTGCAGGCCGCCTTCCTTGATCACGTGATCGTGCAGCGCCTGCCATTCCCCGCGCAGCGTCTCGATGCGCGTCTGCCTCTCCCCGGGCGCGACGCGCTCGTCGGCCTCGAGCAGCTCGACCTGCTTCTCCACGTTGCCGCCGAGCACGATGTCGGTGCCGCGGCCCGCCATGTTGGTGGCGATGGTCACCACCTTCGGCCGCCCGGCCTGCGCCACGATCTCCGCCTCGCGCGCATGCTGCTTGGCGTTGAGCACCTGGTGCGGCAGGGCCGCCTTGGTGAGCAGCGAGGACAGCAGCTCCGAGCTCTCGATCGACGTCGTGCCGACCAGCACCGGCTGGCCGCGCGTATGGCAGTCCTTGATGTCCTCGATGATCGCCTTGTGCTTCTCCGCGGCCGTGCGATAGACGAGATCGAGCCGGTCCTTGCGGATCATCGGCTTGTGCGTCGGAATGACGACCGTCTCCAGGCGGTAGATTTCCTGGAACTCGTAGGCCTCGGTGTCCGCCGTGCCAGTCATGCCCGCGAGCTTGCGGTACATGCGGAAGTAGTTCTGGAAGGTGATGGAGGCGAGAGTCTGGTTCTCGTTCTGGATGGCCACCTTCTCCTTGGCTTCCACGGCCTGGTGCAATCCGTCCGACCAGCGGCGGCCGTGCATCAGGCGCCCCGTGAACTCGTCGACGATGGTCACCTCGCCGGCCTGTACCACGTATTGCTGGTCGCGATGAAACAGGTGGTGCGCGCGCAATGCCGCGTTGAGGTGGTGGACGAGGTTGATGTAGGCCGGCTCGTACAGGCTCGCGCCTTGCGGCAGCAGGCCGACGCGCGCCAGGATCTCCTCCGCGCGGGCGTGGCCGGACTCGGACAGGGCGATCTGGTGGTTCTTCTCGTCGACCCAGAAGTCGCCTTCGCCCTTCTCGTCCTTCTGCCGCACGAGCAGCGGCGGCACCTCGTTCATGCGCGCGTAGACCTCGGTGCGGTCCTCGGCCTGCCCGGAAATGATGAGCGGCGTGCGCGCCTCGTCGATCAGGATCGAGTCCACCTCGTCCACGATGGCGTAGCGCAGGCGGCGCTGGAAGCGCTCTTCGACCCGCATCGCCATGTTGTCGCGCAGGTAGTCGAAGCCGAACTCGTTGTTGGTGCCGTAGGTGATGTCCGCGGCATAGGCGGCGCGCTTGTCCTCGGGCTCCATCTGCGGGACGTTGACGCCCACCGTCAGGCCGAGGAACGCATAAATCTTGCCCATCCACTCGGCGTCGCGCCGCGCCAGATAGTCGTTGACCGTGACGATGTGCACCCCGTGTCCAGCGAGCGCGTTGAGGTAAGCCGGCAGGGTGGCCACCAGCGTTTTGCCTTCGCCGGTCTTCATCTCCGCGATCTTGCCGTCGTGCAGCACCATCCCGCCGATCAACTGCATGTCGAAGTGGCGCATGCGCAGTGTGCGCCGCGCGGTCTCGCGCACGACCGCGAATGCCTCCGGCAGCAACTCCTCGAGGCCGGCTTGCTCGGCGGCGTCCGTGTCGCCTTCCGGTGCGGCCGCGACGCGCTCCTGAAACCGCTTCCTGAACTCGCCGGTCTTGGCGCGCAGCGCGTCGTCGGCGAGCGCTGCGATGCCGGATTCGAGCGCGTTGATCCGCGCGACCACGCGCGCGTACTGCTTCAGCAGGCGCTCGTTGCGGCTGCCGAAGATCTTGGTGAGGACGTTGGCCATCTAGCGGTGTCGCCGCCCGGGCGACGGACGCGCGGAAATACCCTTGAAACTCAGAATTTTAGCACGCCGACGCGGACGCCCCGGCGAAGACGCGAAGCTAGCGGCCGGCGCGGGCGGTCTGCTGCGTCGCCGGCGAGCCGAGGACGAAGCGCGCAGGATTCTGCGCCGCGCCCTTGAAGCGCACCTCGAAGTGCAGGTGCGGGCCGGTGGAGCGGCCGGTCGATCCGACGTCCGCGATGTGGCGACCCCGCTGCACCACGTCGCCCTCGCGCACGTGCAGCCTCGAGGCGTGCGCATAGCGCGTGACGAGGTCGTTGCCGTGATCGATGTCCACCACGTTGCCGTACTGGGGGTGGAAACCCGCGAAGATCACCACGCCGCCGGCGGCCGCGCGGATTGGCGAGCCGAGATCGGCGAGGAAGTCGATGCCCTCGTGCATGGCCTGCATGCCGGTGAACGGGTCGATGCGCATGCCGAAGCCCGACGCGTTGAACGGCGCGTTCACCGGCATCATGGTCGGGATGAGCTTCTTCTTCACCGCCTGCTCGAAGAGCTGCGCCTCGAGCACGCCCAGCATGTCGGTCCGGTTCTCCATGTGGCGCGAGACCGCGTAGAGCTTCTCGCCGAACTCGGCAAGCGACAGATTCTGCGGCGGCAGGGCCGTCGGCTGCGCGCCGCCCAGCCCAGGCGACTCGGAGAAGCGGAACTCCTGCGGGCGGATGCCCGCCAGCGTGGACAGACGGTCGCCCAGGGCGTCGAGGCGCGCGAGCTGCGCTTGCATCTCGCCCAGCTTGACCGCCATGGCATTCAGGTTCTGCTGCACGAACTGCCGCGCGCGCTCGGCTTCGCCCTGTTGCGCGGAGAGCACCAGCTCCTGCACCAGCGGCACCTTGATGTCGGCCGCGAAGCGGAACGTCACCCAGTACAGGCCTGCCGTCATGCCAAGCAGCAGCACCAGCGCGCCGAACAGCGACGCGAGCAGGTGCCGCGTCGACACGTTCAGCGTCCTGGCCTTGGCCAGACGATTCGGGATGACGATAATCTGCAACTGCAGCTCCCTTTTCTCCGATCCCCTTCTTGCACCCAGCCAAAGCCGATCAATTCCTGATCGCCGACCGGGCCCTGGAATCCCTCGTCGCGAGGACCCGGGACATCCGTACGCTCACCCGATCCTGCGCCAGCTTTCTTCCGCCCGCTCTGGCGCAGCAACTGCGGGCCGCGAACCTGAAGGACGGCGAACTCGCGCTTCTTGCGGCCAATTCCGCGGCGGCGGCAAAGCTCAAACTCGTCGCCGAGAGTTTGCGTAAGTTCTTGTTACAACAGGGGTCGAAGGTTAATTCAGTTTCCGTGAGGGTGCAACCAACTCGGTCACAGGCGTCGGCACAGCCCGCAGCGAAGCAGGCCCTGCTTTCCGATGGAGGAAAGGCTGAATTATCAGCACTTTACGAGCGGTTACCGGCCGATTCGCCTGCCCGCGAGGCGCTCGGCCGCCTGCTGGGCCGGGGGCGCCCTAAAAATCGTTCACAAGCCGCTCCCCGAAGATCAGCAGGAGGACCAGCAAAGCGAGGAACAGGGCGGCCCTGAAGACGTGCCAGGCGTAGCGCAAGTACTTGCGCTCGCCCGTCAGGACGTACGTGAGGACAAGGCCTCCGAGCGCGATCGCCGCCAGCAGGCCGACGACGCGCGCCAGCAGCACCTAGGTCGGCAGGCGCACAAGGCCGGCGATGCCGGCCGGCGCTTGCGCCGCGTGCTCGAAGCTCGCCATCTCCCAGGCGCTCGTGTCGGACACCAGCGCGCGCAATAATTGGTTGTTGAGCGCGTGGCCCGACTTGTGGGCCGTGAAGGCGCCCAGCAAGGGCCGCCCGAGAAGGTACAGGTCGCCGATCGCATCGAGCAGCTTGTGGCGGATGAACTCGTCGGCGAAGCGCAAGCCGTCCGCGTTCAGCAGGCGAAACTCGTCCAGCACCAGCGCATTGTCCAGCCCACCGCCGAGCGCCAGCCCGTCTTCGCGCAGGCGCTCCACCTCGTGCATGAAGCCGAATGTGCGAGCGCGCGCGATCTCCTTCAGGTACGAGGTGCTGGCGAAGTCCACACTGACGGATTGGCGCGTCCGGTCGATGACCGGATGCTTGAAGTCGATGGAGAACTGCAGCCGCAGCCCCTCGTAGGGCTCGAGCCGCGCCCACTTGTCGCCGTCGCGCACTTCCACCAGGCGCATGACGCGCAGGAAGCGCTTCGGCGCCGGCTGCTCTTCGAGGCCGGCCTGCTGCAGGAGCAGCACGAACGGCGCCGCGCTGCCGTCCATGATCGGCACTTCCGGACCATCGAGATCCACGTAGGCGTTGTCCACGCCCAATCCCGCCAGCGCGGACATCAGATGCTCCACCGTGTACACCTTGGCGTCCTGGTGCACGAGGCAGGACGACAGGCGCGTTTCGCCGACCAGATCGGCGCGCGCCGGGATATCGACCGGCGAGGCGAGATCGACGCGGCGAAAGACGATGCCGGTATCGGGCTGCGCCGGTCGCAGCGCGATGCTGACCTTCTGGCCGGTATGCAGGCCCACGCCTTGTGCGCGGACCAGGGACTTGAGCGTGCGTTGCTTGACCATGCCTAACTTCTTGAGCAGACGGCAATTCTAGCAGACGCGCACGGCGGAGCGCCCTCCGGCAAGGAGGATGGAGGGCGACCCCGCTGCGCGCTGCCCGACGCTCAGTCCGCCTGCTTGCGCAGGAACGCCGGGATATCGTACTTGTCTACGCCGCTTTGCTGCAGCGCCTCGACTGTCGACGCGCGGTTGCGCCGGATCACGGCGGGCACGGCGTCGAGCTGCTGATAGTCGACTGCGCCCGCCGGGGCGAGCGGCTGATCGTCCGTGCCGGTCTTCTGCGAGATCACCAGCTGCGGCTTGCCCTGGCGCGCCACGATGGGAGCGCCCAGTCCGGTGGCCACGACCGTCACGCGCAGGTCGTCGCTCAGCGCATCGTCGTAGACCCCGCCGTAGATGATGGTCGCGTCCTCCGCGGCAAAGGCGCGGATGGTGTTCATGACCTCCTTGGTCTCGCGCAGCTTCAGGCTCGAGCGCGAAGCGCTGATATTGACGAGCACGCCGCGCGCGCCGGCGAGGTTCACGCCCTCGAGCAGCGGGCAGGCGATCGCCTGCTCCGCGGCGATGCGCGCCCGGTCCAGTCCCGCGGCGCTCGCCGAGCCCATCATCGCCATGCCCTGCTCGCACATCACCGTGCGCACGTCCTGGAAGTCGACGTTGACCAGGCCCGGTTGGTTGATGATCTCGGCGATGCCGGCGACCGCGTCGTTCAGCACATCGTCGGCAGCGCGGAACGCCTCTTCCTGCGTCACGTCCTCTCCCAGCACCTCTTCCAGCTTGTCGTTGAGGATGACGATGAGCGAATCGACGTGCGGCGCGAGCTCCGCCAGCCCCTGTTCGGCGATCTTCATGCGCTTGGATCCTTCGAAGGAGAAGGGTTTGGTGACCACCGCCACGGTGAGGATGCCGAGTGTGCGCGCCACCTCGGCGATCACGGGACCGGCGCCGGTGCCGGTGCCCCCGCCCATGCCCGCGGTGATGAACGCCATGTGCGCTCCGGCGAGCGCCTCCTCGATGCGCTCGCGCTCCGCGATGGCCACCGCACGCGCCTCCTCGGGCTTCGCCCCCGAGCCCAGGCCGCTCGAGCCGAGCTGGATCTGGTTGCGCGCCCTGTTGCGCGAGAGCACCTGCGCGTCTGTATTGACGGCGATGAACTCCACGCCGTCGACGCCGTGCTCGATCATGTGGTTCACGGCGTTGCCGCCGGCCCCACCCACGCCGATCACCTTGATGATCGGTCCCGCCGCCTGACTATCCACGATCTCGAACATGTGTTTCCTCCTTGCCGGTTGGAACGACGTCAGAAATTGCGCTGGAACCACTCCCGCATGCGCGCCAGCACGGCGCGCATCGAGCCGTCCTGCCGCGACAACTGCCCCTGCCGGACCTGCTGCACGCCCTCGAGCAGCAGCCCCACCGCCGTGGCGTGGCGCGGATTGCGCACCACGTCGGCGAGACCGCCCGCGTACTTGGGCACGCCTACGCGCACGGGCATGTGGAAGATCTCCTCGCCGAGCTCGACCATGCCCTGCATCACCGAGCTGCCCCCGGTCAGCACGACGCCCGAGGACAGCAGCTCCTCGAAACCGGACTCGCGCAGCACCTGCTGCACCAGCGAGAACAGCTCCTCGACGCGCGGCTCGATCACCTCGGCGAGCGTCTGGCGCGACATCGCGCGCGGCCCGCGGTCGCCGATGCCCGGCACTTCGATCATCTCGTTGGGATCGGCAAGCTGGCGCAGCGCCACGCCGTGGCGCACCTTGATCAGCTCCGCCTCCGCGGTCGGCGTGCGCAGCGCCATGGCGATGTCGTTGGTGATCTGGTCGCCGGCGATGGGGATGACCGCGGTATGGCGGATGGCGCCGTGCGTGAACACCGCGACGTCGCTCGTGCCGCCGCCGATGTCCACCAGGCACACGCCCAGGTCCTTCTCGTCCTCCGACAGCACGGCGCGCGCCGAGGCAAGCGGCTGCAGGATCAGGTCGTTCACCTCCAGGCCGCAGCGGCGCACGCACTTGACGATGTTCTGCGCCGCGGACACCGCGCCAGTGACGATGTGCACCTTGACCTCGAGGCGCACGCCGGACATGCCGATCGGCTCGCGCACGTCTTCCTGCCCGTCGATGATGAACTCCTGGCGCAGCACGTGCAGGATCTGCTGGTCGGTGGGAATGTTGACCGCCTTCGCGGTCTCGATGGCCCGTTCGACATCGAGCGGTCCGACCTCGCGATCCTTGATCGCCACCATGCCAGTCGAGTTGAAGCTCTTGATGTGGCTGCCGGCGATGCCGGTGAACGCGGACGCGATCTTGCAGTCCGCCATCAGCTCGGCTTCCTCCAGCGCGCGCTGCACCGCGTTGACCGTGGACTCGATGTTGACGACCACGCCCTTCTTCAGGCCCTTGGACTCGTGCGCGCCCATGCCGAGGATGTCGATCGTTCCGTCGGGCCGCAGCTCGGCCACCAGCGCGGCCACCTTGGAGGTGCCGATGTCCAGGGCCACGACGAGGTTCTTGGTTTCGCGCGCCATCGCCTATCCGCCCTTGTGCTCCGGCACGCGCAGCGCGAAGCCGTTGGGGTAGCGCGCGTCGACGTGCTCGGCCTTGCGCGCCAGCCGGCCGAGCGTCTGCGGGTAGGCCGCCACCAGCCGCGCGAGCCGGGATTCGATCGGGTCGTTGGCCGCGTCTCGGCCGAGCGCGATGGTCAGGCCGTCGTCCAGCCGCAGGACCCACGCCCGCCGGGGCGACACCATCAGCCGCTGGGGCTCGGCCTGCAGGGGCGCGAGAATCTCGCGGAACCGCAGGTAGCGCCGTGCGAGATCGCCTTCGCTGCCCGCGGGGCCCGCGAACAGCGGCAGCGGCGCGTCCGTGGTCCCGGGGAAGCGCTCGCCCTGCACATTGACCAGCCCGCTTTCCGCCCAACGCGCCATGGCCTCGTGCTCCTCGAGCGCGGCCTCGAGCCGGTCGGGCCAGATGCGACGCACGTGGGCGCGGCGCACCCAGGGCAGCGCCTCGAGCGCGGCGCGCACCTCGTCCAGGTCCACGGCAAAGAAGTTTCCCGCGATGCGCCCCTGCACGGCGGACTCCACCTGCGCGCGCGCCGTATGCGTGAGGGTGCCCACCACCAGCATTTCGCGCACCGGGAAGAGCGGCGAGCGCACCAGTAGCTGCGCCAGCGCCACGGCGAACACCATCAGTGCGAGAGCGGTAAGGGCGCCCGCCGCCGCGTTCAGCAGGCGCGGGTTATCCCACATGCGCGCCCTCCAGGATCTTGACGCACAGGTCCTCGTAGGACAGGCCCGCGGCGCGCGCCGCCATGGGCACGAGGGAGTGGTCAGTCATGCCCGGCGCAGTGTTCACTTCCAGGAGCCACGGCCGGCCCGCGGCGTCGAGCATGAGGTCGACGCGGCCCCAGCCGCTGCAGCCCAAGGACCGAAACGCGCGCAGGCATAGCGCCTGGATCTCGCGCTCGCGCTCCGGCGGCAGTCCGCAGGGGATGATGTAGCGCGTATCGTCGGCGACGTACTTGGCCTGGTAGTCGTAGAAGTCGCGGGGGGTTTCCAGCCGGATCAGAGGCAGCACCTCGTCGCCGAGGATGCCGGCCGTGAGCTCGACCCCCTCGATGAACTTCTCCACCATCACCCGCCGGTCGTAGTTCACCGCGAGCGCGAAAGCCTCGTCGAGACCGGCGGCGGCGCGCACCTTGCTCATGCCGATGGACGAGCCCTCGCTCACCGGCTTCACCATCAGCGGCAAGCCGAGGCGCTCCGCGACTTTGCGGAAGTCGCTGCCCGCGTCGACAACCTCGAAGGGCGGGGTGGGCAGCCCCTCCGCCATCCACAGGCGCTTGGCGCGAAGCTTGTCCATGGCGAGCGCGGAGCCGAGCACGCCGCTGCCCGTATAGCGCAGGCCCAGCCATTCGAGGGCGCCTTGCAGGGTGCCGTCCTCGCCGAATCGTCCGTGCAGCACGATGAAGGCACGCTCGTAGCCGCCGCGCATCAGGTCCGCGATCCCTGCGCTCTTCGGGTCGAAGGCGTGCGCGTCGACGCCGCGCGCGCGAAGCGCCGCGAGCACCATGCTGCCGCTCTTCAGCGAAACCTCCCGCTCCGCGGTCGTGCCGCCCATCAGCACCGCGACCTTCATGTGGCATCCCCAACGATGCGCACTTCCGGCACCAGGTCGACGCCCGCCTGCTCGAGCACGCGCCGCCGCACCTCTTCGATCAGCCCCTCGATGTCCGCGGCGCTCGCGCGGCGCTCCGCATTGACGATGAAGTTGGCGTGCTTCTCCGACACGCGCGCGCCGCCGCGCGCGAGGCCCTTCAGCCCACAGGACTCGATGAGGCGCGCGGCGTGGTCGCCCGGCGGATTGCGGAACACGCTGCCGGCGTTGGGCAGCGCGAGCGGCTGCGAGGCGATGCGCCGCACGAGGAGCTCGCGGATGCGCCCGCGCGCCGCGTCTCCGTCCCCGCCGCGCAGCGCGAACCAGGCGCCTGCGAACCACTCGTCCTCGCCCAGGCGCCGGCCGTCGCGCAAGGCGCAGTGCCGGTAGCCGATGTCGAACTCGTTGCGCGCGCGTGTGCGCAGCGCGCCGCGCCGGTCGACGGTCACTGCGCGCTCGACCAGGTCCCACGTCTCCCCGCCGTAGCAGCCGGCATTCATCGCCAGCGCGCCGCCGACCGTGCCCGGTATGCCGGCGAGGAACTCGGCCTGCGCGAGGTTGTGGCGCGCGGCAAAGCGCGCGACCTTCGGCGCGGCGACGCCGGCCTCGGCGTACAGCCGGCCGGCGAGCATCTGCGGGTGCAGGCCCGGCGCGTGCATCAGCACGACGGTGCCGGCGAAGCCGCCGTCGCGCACGAGCAGGTTGGAGCCCAGGCCGACGAACAGCAACGGCTCGCCCGGCGGCAGCTGCACGACGAAAGCCTGCAGGTCCTCGAGGTCCGCCGGCGTATAGAAGCGCGCGGCGCGGCCGCCGGCGCGCCAGCTGACGTGCCGGGCCATCGGCTCTCCGGTCTTCAGCACGCCGCGCAGGTCCGTCAGTCTCAGGGCGTCGGTCATGTTCATGTCAGCTGCGCCGGCACGCCGGAGATGGAGCCTGCGCCCATGGTGACCACGACGTCGCCGTCGCGTGCCACGCGCCGGATCGCCGCGGCGAGCTGCCCGACCTCCTCCACGAACACCGGCTCGACCTCGCCGGCCACGCGTACCGCGCGCGCCAGCGAGCGGCCATCGGCCGCCACGATGGGCGCTTCGCCGGCCGGATAGACCTCGGCGAGGATCAGCGCGTCGGCCGTCGACAGCACCTTGACGAAGTCCTCGAACAGGTCGCGCGTGCGCGTGTAGCGGTGCGGCTGGAAGGCGAGCACCACCCGACGGCTGGGGAAGGCGCCGCGCGCTGCGGCCAGCGTCGCAGCCATTTCCGCCGGGTGGTGCCCGTAATCGTCGATCAGTGTGAAGCGCCCGCCGCCGGGAAGCGCGACATCGCCGCAGCGCTGGAAGCGCCGGCCGACGCCGCGGAATTCCGCCAGGGCCTTGAGGATCGCGCTGTCCGCAACGCCCAGCTCGGTCGCCACCGCGATGGCGGCGAGCGCGTTCAGCACGTTGTGCGCACCCGGCAGATTGAGCGTCACTTCGAGCGGTTGCCGCCCCTCGCGCAGTGCCTTGAAGCGCATGGCACCCGAGGCGTGCTCGACGTGGGTGGCGCGCAGCGTCGCATCCGCGCCGAAGCCGTAGGTGAGCACCGGCTTGGACACGAACGGCAGGATCTCGCGCACGTTGGTGTCCTCGGCGCACAGGATGGCGCTGCCGTAGAACGGCAAGTTCTGCAGGAACTGCACGAACGCCTGCTTGAGGCGCGCGACGTCGTGCTGGTAGGTGTCCATGTGGTCGGCGTCGATGTTGGTGACGACGGCGATGACCGGCTGCAGGTGCAGGAACGAGGCGTCCGACTCGTCGGCCTCGACGACGATGCACTCGCCCTGCCCCAGGCGCGCGCTCGAGCCGGCGGCGTTCAGCCGACCGCCGATGACGAAGGTCGGGTCGAGTCCGCCCTCGGCGAGCACGCTCGCCACGAGGCTCGTGGTCGTGGTCTTGCCGTGCGTGCCGGCGATGGCCACCCCCTGCTTGAGGCGCATCAGCTCGGCGAGCATCAGGGCACGCGGCACCACCGGCACGCGCTTCGCCCGTGCCGCGCGCACCTCGGGGTTGTCGGCCTGCACCGCGCTCGACACGACCACGGCGTCGGCGCCGTTGATGTGCGCCGCCGCGTGCGCCATGGACACCCGCGCGCCGAGCTCGCGCAGACGCCGCGTGGCTGCATTCTCGGCGAGATCCGAGCCGCTCACCTGGTAGCCCAGGTTGAGCAGCACCTCGGCGATCCCGGACATGCCCGAGCCGCCGATGCCGACGAAGTGGATGTGCCGGACCTTGTGCTTCATCCGGCGAGCTCCATGCAGCGCGCGGCGACCAGCTTCGCCGCCCCGGGCTTGCCGAGCGCGCGCGCCTTGCGTGCCATGTCGAGCAGGCGCGGCCGGTCGAGAGTGCGCAAGATTGCGGCGAGCGACTCCGGGCCGAGCGCGGCCTGCGGCAGCAGGATCGCTGCGCCCTGATCGGCGAGGAACCGCGCGTTCGCCGTCTGGTGGTCGTCCACCGCATGGGGAAACGGCACGAGGACGCTCGCCACGCCCCCCGCCGAGAGCTCCGCCACCGTGATCGCGCCCGCGCGGCAGACCACCAGGTCCGCTTCGGCGTAGCGGCGCGCCATGTCGTCGATGAACGGCACCAGCTCACCCTCGACACCCGCGGCGCGATAGTTGGCGCGCAGCGCCTCCAGGTGCCGCTCGCCCGCCTGGTGCACGACGCGCGGCCGCGGCTCGAGCAGCGCGAGCGCCTTCGGCACGCACTCGTTCAGCGCCTGTGCGCCGAGGCTGCCGCCGACGACCAGCAGGCGCAACGGCCCCTCGCGTCCCGCGGCGCGCGCTTCCGGCGGCGCCAGCGCGGCGATCTCGCCACGCACCGGATTGCCTGTCCATTCTGCGCCGCGCAGCGCATCGGGAAATGCCGTCATCGCCTTGTCGGCGACCTTGGCCAGCACGCGATTGGTGAGGCCCGCGATCGCGTTCTGCTCGTGCACCGCGAGCGGCCGCGCGAGGAGCGAAGCCATCATGCCGCCGGGAAAGGCGACGTAGCCGCCCATGCCGAGCACGACGTCCGGGCGCAACGCGAAGATGGCGCGCGCCGCCTGCGCGAAGCCGACCAGCAGGTTGAGCGGCAGCAGCAGCGCCGCGATCACACCCTTGCCCCGCAGGGCGGCAGCGCGGATCCACGCCATGCGGTAGCCGCGCGCCGGCACCAGGCGCGCCTCCATGCCCGATCGGGCGCCCATCCACACGACCTCCCAGCCGGCCGCGCGCAGCTCCTCGGCCACGGCGAGGCCCGGGAATACGTGCCCGCCGGTCCCGCCCGCCATGATGAGCGCGGTCCTCACGCGTGCAACCCCCGCGCCAGCTGCCGGTTCTCCCAGTCGATGCGCAGCAGCAGCGCGAGCGCGACGCTGTTGGCGATCAGCCCGGTGCCGCCGAAACTCATGAGCGGCAGCGTCAGCCCCTTGGTGGGCAGCAGGCCCATGTTCACGCCCATGTTGATGAGCGCCTGGAAGCCGAGCCAGATGCCCAGGCCCTGCGCGGCGAGCGCGGCGAAGTGCCGATCGCGCAACGCCGCCTGGCGGCCGATGGCGAAGGCGCGCAGCACGACCCAGGCGAACAGCGCGATCACCGCCGCCACGCCGATGAAGCCCAGCTCCTCGGCGATCACCGCGAGCAGGAAATCGGTGTGCGCCTCGGGCAGGTAGAAGAGCTTCTCCACGCTCGCGCCCAGGCCGACGCCGAGGAACTCGCCGCGGCCGAAGGCGATCAGCGCGTGCGACAGCTGGTAGCCGCGGCCGAAGGGATCGGTCCACGGATCCATGAAGCCGAAGATGCGCTGCATGCGGTACTCGGAGGTGAGCACCAGCAGCGCGAAGCCGATGCCGAGCATGGCCACCAGCGCGGTGAAGTGCCGGCCGTTCATGCCGCCGAGGAACAGGATGCCGAACGTCGTCACGGCGATCACCACCAGCGCGCCGAAGTCGGGCTCGCGCAGCAACAGCCAGGACACGAACATCATCACCGCCAGCATCGGCAGCAGGCCGCGGCGGAAGCTCTTCAGCACCGCGTGCTTGCGCACGGTGTAGTCGGCCGCGTAGAGCACCACGGCGAGCTTGACGAGCTCCGAAGGCTGCAGCGTGAAAGCGCCCAGATCGAGCCAGCGCCGTGCGCCGTTCACTTCGCGGCCGATGCCGGGCACGAGCACCAGCACGAGCAGCGCCAGGCAGGCGAGGAAGCCGAGCGGCGCCGCCTTCTGCCAGAAGCGCACGGGCAGCAGGAACACGACGAGCGCGGTGGCGAGCGCGCCGCCGAGGAACAGCGCGTGGCGCAGCAGGAAGTAGGCCGCGTTCGCGCCGGTGTAGCGGCTCGCCTCGGCGGTGGCGATGGACGCCGAATAGACCATCACGACGCCAATCGCCATGAGCAGCAGCCCCGCCCAGGCGAGCGAGCGGTCATACTCCGGCTCGGCCGCATCCTTGGCGAATACGTAGGTTGCGCCCACCTCAGCTCCCGAGCGCGCGCACCGCAGCGGCGAACGCCTCGCCGCGATGGCGGTAGTCGCGGAACATGTCGAAGCTCGCGCAGGCCGGCGACAGCAGCACCGCGTCGCCTTCCAGCGCCAGCGCCGCGGCGCGCACCACGGCCTGCTCGAGCGAAGTGCAGCGCTCCACCGGGATCGAAGCGGGCACGCCTCCCGCCGAGAGCGCGCGCTCCAGCAGCGGCGCGTCGCGGCCGATGAGCAGCACCGCGCGCGCGTGCGCGGCCACCGCCGGCGCGAGCGGCGCGAAGTCCTGCCCCTTCCCGTCGCCGCCGGCGATCAGGATCGATGGCCGTCCCAGGCCGCGCAGCGCCGCGAGCACCGCACCGACGTTCGTGCCCTTGGAATCGTCGTACCAGACGACGCCGCGGCGCAGCGCCACCTGCTGCAGGCGGTGCGGCAGGCCACGGAACGTCGCCAGTCCCGCGGCCAGCGCGTCGCGCGAGACCCCGAGCGTGCGCGCCAGCGCGCAGGCGGCGAGCGCGTTGGACACGTTGTGCGCGCCGTGGATCGGCAGCTCTGCGGCGCGCGCGAAGCCATGCGAGCCCTCGTGAAGCACGCCGTTCACCAGACCGAAGTCCTCCTCCGACGCCGGCGCATCGAGGCCGAAGGTGAGGCGACGGCGGTTGGGCTGGCCCATGCCGAGTGAGCGCCAGTTGTCGCGATTGAGCACCTGGACGCCCTGGCCGAGGAAGATGCGCGCCTTGGCGGCCGCGTACTCGTCGATGCCGGCGTAGCGGTCGAGGTGGTCCTCGCTCACGTTGAGCAGCGCGGCGGCCTCGGGCTCGAGCGACCAGGCGGTCTCGAGCTGATAGCTGGAGAGCTCGAGCACCCAGGCCGCGGGCGGCGTAGCGCGCGCCGCAAGCGCCTGCAGCACGGGCGGGCCGATGTTGCCGGCCACTTCGACATCGAGGCCGGCGCCGCGCAACAGGTGGCCGGTCAGCGCGGTGACGGTGGTCTTGCCATTGGTGCCGGTGATGGCGAGCACGCGCGTGCCGTTGTGCGCGCGCACGTGCCAGGCGAAGAGCTCGATGTCGCCGAGCACCGGGATGCCGCGCTCGAGCGCCGCGCGCACGACCGGCTCCTCGAGCGACAGGCCCGGGCTGATGCACAGCAGATCCACGTCCGCCAGCAGCCGGGGCGAAAAGGGCCCGGCGTGCAGCTCGCCGCGGAAGTCCGCTGTGCGCGGCGGCGCCGTGCGCGAGTCCGCGACGCGCGCGCGGCCGCCCTGGCGCTCGACCCAGCGCGCCACCGACAGTCCGGTGTCGCCCAGGCCAAGGATCAGCACGCGCCGTCCGGAGAGCGACATCGGCTCGGGCCGCGGCAGCAGGTTGAACAGGGGCTCGCGCATCGTCATGGTCACCGCAGCTTCAGCGTCGAAAGGCCGAACAGCACCAGCATCATGGTGATGATCCAGAAGCGCACCACCACCTGCGATTCCTTCCAGCCCTCCAGCTCGTAGTGGTGATGCAGCGGCGCCATGCGGAAGATGCGGCGCCCGCCGCTCGCCTTGAAGTACGCAACCTGCAGCATCACCGACAGCGTCTCGACGACGAACACGCCACCCATGATGAACAGCACGATTTCCTGCCGCACGATCACCGCGATGGTGCCGAGCGCCGCGCCGAGCGCGAGCGCGCCCACGTCGCCCATGAACACTTCCGCCGGGTAGGCGTTGAACCAGAGGAAGCCGAGGCCCGCACCGGCGAGCGCGCCGCAGAACACGGTGAGCTCGCTCGCGCCGGCGATGTAGGGCAGGCCCAGGTATTTGCTGAACACGCTGTGGCCCGCGACGTAGGCAAAGATGCCCAGGCCGCTGCCGATCATCACGGTCGGCATGATCGCCAGGCCGTCCAGTCCGTCGGTGAGATTGACGGCGTTGGACGTGCCGACGATGACGAAATAGGTCAGGATGATGAAGCCGATCGGGCCGAGCGGATAGGCGACGAACTTGAAGAACGGCACGATCAGCTCGTTCAGCGCCGGGTGCTGCTGCGCGATGCTCGCGAGGTAGGCGGCCGCGGCGAGGCCGATCGCCGACTGCCAGAAGAGCTTTGCGCGCGCCGAGAGGCCCTTCGGATTGCGGTGCACGACCTTGCGGTAGTCGTCGATCCAGCCGATCGTGCCGAAGCCCAGCGTCACCAGCAGCACCACCCACAGATAGCGGTTCTGCAGGTCGCCCCACAGGAGCGTCGTGATGCCGATGGACAGCAGGATCAGCGCGCCGCCCATGGTCGGCGTGCCCGCCTTGGTGAGATGCGTGCGCGGGCCCTCCTCGCGCACCGACTGGCCGATCTTGTACGCGGTCAGCTTGCGGATCACGTACGGCCCGAGGATCAGCGAGATGGCGAGCGCCGTCAGGCAGGCGAGCACCGCGCGCAGCGTGATGTAGTTGAAGACGTTGAACAGGCGCACGTCGCGCGCCAGCCACTGGGCGAGGTCGAGCAGCATCAGTGCACCTCCTGCGCGTCGCCGGTGAGCGCGGCCACCACGCGTTCCATGCGCATGAAGCGCGAGCCCTTCACGAGGACCGTGCCGGCCGCGGGCAGCGCCGCGGCCAGCGCCTGCGGCGACTCGAAATGCCGGCCGCCGCCGCCGAAAGCGGCGACCGCCTCGCGGCTCGCTTCGCCCAGCGCGAGCAGCGCGCCGATGCCGCGCTCGCGCGCGTAGGCGCCCACCTCCCGGTGGAACGCCGGCCCCTGCTCGCCGACCTCTCCCATGTCGCCGAGCACCAGCACCGTCGGGCGCGGGCAGCCGGCGAGCACGTCGATCGCGGCGCGCACCGAGTCGGGGTTGGCGTTGTAGCTGTCGTCGATCAGCGTGGCCCCGGCCCGCGTGCGCTTGGCCTGCATGCGCCCCGTATAGGGCCGGAATGCCGCGAGCCCCCGCTCGATCGCCTCGGCCGGCACGCCGGCGGCGTGCGCGCAGGCGGCGGCGGCGACTGCGTTGCGCACGTTGTGCAGGCCCGGGATGGCGAGCGTGATGTGCGCCTCGCCGCTCGGCGTGCGCAGCACCAGCTCGCTCGAGAGCGGCTTCAGCGCGTAGCCGCCGCTGACGTCCGCGCGCGGCGACAGGCCGAACGTCACGGTGCGCCGCGCGCCGGCCGCCGTGGCGAAGATCGCAGCGTGCTCGTCGTCGGCATTGAGCACCGCGGTACCGTCGGGCGGCAACGCGCGCAGCGCTTCGGCGTTCTCCTCAGCGCTCGCCGCGACGCTCTTCATGAACTCCATGTGCTCGCGCTGCGCATTGGTCACCACCGCGATGGTCGGCTGCGCGATCCCGGCGAGCCAGGCGATCTCGCCCGGGTGGTTCATGCCGAGCTCGATGGCGCAGTAGCGATGCGCGGCGCGCAGGCCGAGCAGCGTCATCGGCACGCCGATGTCGGTATTCAGGTTGCCCTTCGTGGCGAGCACCGACGCCTCGCCCGCATGCGCGCGCAGGATCGCGGCGAGCATTTCCTTGGTCGTGGTCTTGCCGTTCGCGCCCGCGATGGCGATCGCCACCGGAGAGAATCGCGCGCGCCAGTGCCGGCCGAGCCGACCCAGCCCGAGGCGCGTGTCGTCCACGACGATCACCGGCAGCGGCGCTGCCTGCGCGTGCCGCGCGTCGACCAGCGCGCCGGCGGCGCCCCGCTCTTTCGCCATGGCGAGGAAGTCGTGCCCGTCGAAGCGCTCGCCGCGGATGGCGACGAACAGCTCGCCCGCGCCAATGCCGCGCGAGTCTGTCGAGACGCCGGCGAAGCGCGCGTCGGCGCCGGCGAATCGGCCCTGCATCGCGGCGGCGGCTTCGGCGAGGCTCATCATCGCTTCCCCCGTCGCGCGAGCGCGGCGCGCGCCACCTCGGCGTCCGAGAACGGCAGCCGGCGGCCGGCGACCTCCTGCGTGTCTTCGTGACCCTTGCCGGCGATCAGCACAACATCTACATCCTGCGCGGCGGCGACGGCAGCCTGGATCGCGCGTGCCCGATCGGCCTCCTGCTCGCAGGGGCCCTCGATGCCGCCGGCGATCTCGCGCAGGATGGCCAGCGGATCTTCGCTGCGCGGATTGTCGGACGTGAGCACCACCCGGTCCGCGAGGCGCGCGGCGATCCTGCCCATCGGCGCGCGCTTGGCCCGATCCCGGTCGCCGCCCGCGCCGAACACGACCGCGAGCGCGCCGCTACGCGCGTCGGCTTCCGGCCGCAGCGCGCGCAGCACGTTCTCCAGTGCGTCCGGGCTGTGCGCGTAGTCGATCACCACGAGGGGCGCGCGCTCGCCGCCGAGGCGCTGCATGCGCCCCGGCACTTCGGGCAGCCGCTCCAGCGCACGCACCGCGTCCGGGAACGCCATGCCGCTCGCCACCAGCGCGCCGGCGACGCCGAGCGCGTTGGCGACGTTGTAGGTGCCGAGCGCCGGCACCGTCGCCTCTGCCGTGCCCCAGCTCGAGTCGATCGTCACCCTGCGCCCGACGATGCGCGAGGCGACGAGATGCTCGCCCGGCGCGTTCCCCGGCGTCAGGCGATAGCCGATGGTGCGCACGCCGCGCGCCGCGAGGCGCGCGGCGAGCTGCACGCCGAAGGCGTCATCGAGGTTGAGCACCGCGCACTCGAGGCCTGCACCGTCGAATAGCCGCGCCTTGGCCTCGCCGTAGGCGTGCATCGTGCCGTGGTAGTCGAGGTGATCGTGCGTGAGGTTGGTGAACAGCGCGCAGTCGAAGGCGACGCCGTCGACGCGCCCCTGCACGAGCGCGTGCGAGGAGACCTCTAGGGCCACCGCGCCGGCGCCCGCGCCCCGGAAATCCGCGAGCAGGCGGTGAAGCTCGAGCACATCGGGCGTGGTGTGCCCGGCGTCCTCGAGCGCCCCTGGAAATCCCGCGCCCAGCGTGCCGATCACGCCGCATTTCCTGCCCGCGCCGCCGAGCGCCGCGGCGATCCATTGCGAGCAGGTCGTCTTGCCGTTGGTGCCCGTGACGCCGCAGGTCCAGAGCGCTTCCGAGGGCTGGCCGTAGAAGGCATGCGCGAGCGCGCCCGCCTGCCGCCGCAACCCGGCGACGGCCGCGTTCGGCACGCGCCACTCGGGTCGCCAGGCGAAGCCCTCGGCCTCCCAGACCACGGCGGCAGTGCCGCGGCCGATGGCCTCGGCGATGTAGCCGCGGCCGTCCGCGCGCTCCCCGGGCCAGGCAAAGAACGCCACTCCCGGGCCCGCGCGGCGGCTGTCGGCGCAGAGCCGCGCGATCATCGCCCCCTGGCGCGCAAGCTGTGCGAACAGGTCCATGCGCGCATCACGTGCTTTCCCGCGCTTCCTCGTGCGCGCCCGGCAGCGGCAGCGGCTCGAGCGGGGCGTCGTAGGGCACGCCGAGCGCTCGCAGCGCGCCGCGCGCCACCTGCGCGAACACCGGCGCCGCGACCACGCCGCCGTAGTACTGGCCGCCGGCCGGCTCGTCGATCATGACCGCCACTACGATGCGCGGCGCGCTCACCGGCGCCAGGCCGACGAAGGAGGCGATGTACCTGTCGGCGGCGTAGCCGCCGTTCTCCTGCTTGTGCGCGGTGCCGGTCTTGCCCGCCACGCGCCAGCCCATGATGCGCGCGCGCGGCGCGGTGCCGCCGGGCTGCACGGCGAGCTCGAGCATGGCGCGCATCTCGCGCGCCGTCTGCGCCGAGAGCACGCGCGTGCCGGGCGCCGGCAGCGGCGATTTCTGCAGCGTCACCGGCACGAGCTCGCCGTCGCGCGCGAACATGGTGTAGGCACGCGCCAGCTGCATCAGGCTCACCGAGATCCCGTGCCCGTAGGCCATGGTCGCCTGCTCGATCGGACGCCAGGTCGCGGCCGGGCGCAGCCTGCCCGCCGCCTCGCCGGGGAAGCCGAGCTGTGGCGGGGCGCCGAAGCCGGCGCGCTGGAACAGGCGCCACATGTCCTCGCGGCCGAGAGCGAGCGCGATGCGCGCGGCGCCGACGTTGGAGGACTTCTGGATCACCTGCGCGACCGTGAGCACGGACTCCGGGTGCGGGTCATGGATGACGTGCTGCGCGACGCGCAGGCCGCCATTGCCGATCTGCACGCGCGTCGCCGGCGACAGGCGGTCCGACTCGAGCGCCAGCGCCACGGTGAAGGGCTTGAGCGTCGAGCCCGGTTCGAACACGTCGGTGAGCGCGCGGTTCCTGATCTGCGCGCCCGAGAGGCGCGCCCGATTGTTGGGATTGAACGAGGGGACGTTGGCGAGCGCCAGCACCTCGCCGGTCTGCACGTCGAGCGCCACCAGCGCGCCCGCCGTCGCGCGGTGGGCGAGCACCGCCTCCTTCAGCGCAGCGTAGGCGAGGCTCTGGATCTTGCCGTCGATCGACAGCGTGAGGTCGCGGCCGTCCTGCGCGGCGCGGATCGACTCGATGTCCTCGACCACGCGCCCGCGGCGGTCCTTGATGACGCGCCGGCTGCCCGGGACACCCCCCAAGCTCGCCTCGAACGCGAGCTCCATGCCTTCCTGACCCGCCTCGTCCACGCCCGTGAAGCCGACCACGTGCGCCGTGACTTCGCCCCCGGGGTAGTAGCGCCGGTACTCGGGATGCTGGTAGATGCCTTCCAGCCCGAGTTGCGCGACGCGCTCGGCAGTCTCGGGCGCGATCTGGCGCTTCAGGTAGACGAAGTCGCGCGACGCGTCGCCCAGCTTGCGGCGCAACTCGCCCGCGTCGGCGCCGAGCAGCGACGCCAGGCGGCGCAGTTGCGCCGGCGAGGCGCTCACGTCGCCGGGAATCGCCCACACGGATTGCACCGGCGTCGAGACGGCGAGCGCCTCGCCGTTGCGATCGAGGATGCGGCCGCGCGTGGCCGGCACCGTGAGCACGCGGCTGTAGCGCGCCTCGCCCTTTTCCTGCAGGAAGTCGGTATGCATGGCCTGCAGGTAGAGCGAGCGCCCGGCGATGACGGCGAAGGCCGCGAAGAATCCCGCGAGCACGAAACGCGCACGCCAGACCGGCAGGCGCACCAGCGCCGGCGCCGCCGCGCTCATCGGCCCTCGGCCAGGTTGACCACGCGCACGCGGCGCGCGTCGGGTGCGCGCATGCCGAGCGTGCCGGTGGCGACGCGCTCGACGCGCGCGTGCAGGCCCCAGGTGCTCGCCTCGAGCTGCAGCTTGCCGTACTCGACGTCCAGCTCCCGCGCGCGCGCCTCGGCGCGTTCCAGCTCGGAGAACAGCTTGCGCGCCTTGTGCTGCGAAGTGACGAGCCCGAGCGCGCAGACGACGAGAACCAGGAGGAGGAGGAGGTTCAGCTTCGCCACGTGTCGGGCTCGAGGGTGACGAGCCCGAGCGCGCGGACGGCGTGAACCAGGAGGAGGAGGCGGTTCAGGGGCGCCACGCGTCGGGCTCGATTCGGTGGATCAAGGTCGGGTCAAAGGGGGCGTCGGTGCGCTCGGCGACACGCAGCACAGCGCTGCGCGCGCGCGGGTTGGCCGCGGTCTCGGCGCTCGCGGGGCGGACCGGCTTGCCGACCATTCTGAGCAGCGCTTGTGGCAACTCGCTGGCGCGCAGCGGCAAATCCCGTGGCAGCGCCGGGCGCGCGCAGGCCTGCAGGGAGCGCTTCACCAGGCGGTCCTCCAGCGAGTGGAAGGCGATCACCGCCAGCCGCCCCCCGGGGGCGAGGCGCTCGATCGCCTGCGGCAGCATCAGCGACACTTCCTCAAGCTCCCGATTGACGAGAATCCGTAGAGCTTGAAAGGTGCGCGTCGCCGGATCCTGGCCCGGCTCCCGTGTGCGGACCGCCGCACCCACGAGATCGGCAAGTTGGCGGGTCGTGCGGAGGGGCGCGTCCCGGCGAGCAGCAGCAATCGCCGCTGCAATCTGTTTAGCAAACCGTTCTTCCCCATATCCCCGGATGACCTCTTTGATTTGGTTTTCGTCGGCCACCGCCAGCCATTCGGCGGCACTCATGCCCTGCGACGGGTCCATGCGCATGTCCAACGGCCCGTCCGCGCGGAACGAGAAGCCGCGCTGCGGGTCGTCGAGCTGCGGCGAGGACACGCCGAGGTCGAACAGCATCCCCTGCACCTGCGTCGCACCTTGTTCGTCCAGCGCTTGGGCGAGCGCGCTGAAGGGCGCGTGGGTGATGGAAAAGCGTGAATCGGTGATGGCGCGCGCCGCGGCCACCGCCTGCGGATCCCGGTCGAGCGCAATCAGACGCCCGCGCGGGCCGAGCCGCTCGAGGATCAGGCGGCTGTGCCCACCGCGCCCGAAGGTGCCGTCGACGTAGGTGCCGTCCGGCCGGATCAGCAGCGCGTCGAGCGCTTCGGCGGCAAGGACGGGCCGGTGCGTCATCGGCGCTCACAGCGAGAAGTCCTCCATGCCCGGCGGTGCGCTGGCCGGTCCCGCGAGCGCCTGCGCAAGCTTGGAGTTCCACAGGCCCGAGTCCCAGAGCTCGAAATAGTGGCCCTGCCCGACCAGCATGGCGTCGCGCTCGAGCCGCGCATGCTGGCGCAGCGCGCCCGAGAGCAGGATGCGGCCCGAGCCGTCGGGCTGCACGTGCTCTTCGAAGCCAAGGAGCAGGCGCTTCCACCAGCTCGCCTGCGGATGAAAGCTCGGAAAGGACTGCGCCTGGGTGCGCACCGGCTCCCAGGCCGCGGGCGGATACAGCAGCACGCAGCCCTCCGGGTGCGCGGTGAGCACGAGATGGCGCGCATCGGCGAGCAGCGGCTGGCGATAGCGCGTGGGAATGGCGAGCCGGCCCTTCGCGTCGAGCGTAACGACCGTTGCGCCGTGAAACGATCCACCCATGCCCCGTTGTCTCCCAGGCGAACGGGGCGCCTAGCCACACCTCCCCGTGTTTCGCCACTTTTTTCTACCTTTTTCCACTCTATGCGACAAAAGGGCCGATGGTCAAGGCAATTCTTTTTGCCTGACAATGACTTAGCGTGGTTTCCTGGGGGCCAATCTGGAAATTAAAATGCACTATATATCAGTAGCTTACAAAAGCTACTGCAAGTGCCTTCTTAGAACAACCCAGGCCTCAGCCGCGGGCGAGGCGATCCAGGCGCGTTGCGTCCAGGCCCACCTTCGCCCCGGCGGCGTGGATCTCCAGCCAGGTGTTGGCGTCGACCACGATGCCCTCCTTCTCGCGCCGTGCGCGCGTCTCGCGCTCGGGATCGCCCGCGATGCGCACGCGGTCGCTGCCCGGGGCCGGCGGCGATCGCTTCACCCAGGCGATGAATTCGCCCGCCTCGCGCCCGAACACGGCGTCGGTGCCGAGTTTCTTCGGATCGATGAGGATGCTGAGCATGCCGTTCAGCACGCGCTTCTTGGAGCGGTCCTCGGTGTGCCAGGTGCCGCCGCCGGTGAGCGCGCCGCCGAGCAGCTCGCACACCACGGCGAGCCCGTAGCCCTTGTGCAGGCCGAACGTGGTGAGCGCGCCGAACGGCTCGATCACGCCGTAGCGCGCCTCGAGCGTCGGGTTGCCCCTGTCGTCGAGCAGCAGCCCCGGCGGCAGCTTCTCGCCCTTGTTGTGCGCGACGCGCACCTTGCCTTGCGCCACGCCGCTGGTCGCCATGTCGAGGATGAAGGGCGGCTGGCCCGGGAGCGGTATGCCGATGGTGCAGGGATTGGTGCCGAAGCGCGCATCGCTGCCGCCGAAGGGCGCGACGATGGAGCGCGAGATGACATTGACGAAGCTGATCGAGACCAGGCCAGCGGCCACCGCCTGCTCCGCCCACTGCCCGATGCGGCACAGGTGGTGCGAGTTGGCGAGCGCCATCACGCACACGCCGTGTTGATTCGCACGCGCGATGGCGATGTCGGTCGCTTCCAGCCCGATCACCTGCCCGTAACCCGCCTGGCCGTCGAGCGCCACCAGCGCGCCGCCGTCGAACTTCACCTGCGGATGGCGATTGGGCCGCAGGCCGCCCTCCTGCAGCGACTCGACGTAGCGCGGGATCATGCCGATGCCGTGCGAGTCGTGCCCCGTGAGGTTGGCGGTGACGAGATTCTCGGCGACGAGCTCGGCTTCGCGCGGCTCGCTGCCGCCGGCGGCGACGATGGCTTCGATGGCGCGCCGGAGCGGCGCGGCCTGGAACACGTGGGAGGTGGGCATGGGGGCGGAGTTTATAATGCCCCGGACCGCAGCAGCGCCGCCATGATCGACAAGTTCATCGCCACCGCCGAGGAAGCCCTCGCCGACGTGCCCGACGGCGCGACGATCATGATCGGCGGCTTCGGCAACGCGGGCATGCCCGCGCAGTTGATCGAAGCGCTGATCGCGCAGGGCGCGAAGGGCCTGACGGTGGTGAACAACAACGCCGGCAACGCCGACGCCGGGCTCGCGGCGCTGATCGGCAGGAAGCGCGTGAAGAAGATCCTGTGCTCGTTCCCGCGCCAGAGCGACTCCTGGCATTTCGACAAGGCGTTCCGCGCGGGCGAGATCGAGCTCGAGCTCGTGCCGCAGGGCACGCTCGCCGAGCGCATCCGCGCCGCAGGCGCGGGCATCGGCGCCTTCTACACGCCGACCGCGTTCGGCACGCGCCTGGCCGAGGGCAAGGAAACGCGCCGCATCGGCGACACCGACTACGTGCTCGAGTACCCGATCCATGCCGACTACGCGCTCATCAAGGCCGACCGCGCCGATCGCTGGGGCAACCTCGCTTACCGCATGACGGCGCGCAACTTCGGGCCGATCATGGCCGCGGCGGCGCGCATCACCGTCGCCCAGGTGCGCGAGACCGTGCCGCTCGGCGAGCTCGACCCCGAGGTAGTGGTGACGCCCGGGATCTTCGTGCAGCGCATCGTGCGCATCGCACCGCTGAGGAAAGCCGCATGAAGAAGCTCGACCGCAAGCAGATCGCCGCACGCCTCGCGCGCGACATCCCCGACGGCGCCTACGTCAACCTCGGCATCGGCCTGCCGACGCTGGTCGCCGACTACCTGCCGAAGGACCGCGAGATCGTCCTGCACAGCGAGAACGGCGTGCTCGGCATCGGCCCGCGGCCGGCGCCCGGCGCCGAGGACGAGGACCTGATCAACGCCGGCAAGGAGCCGGTGACGCTGCTCAAGGGCGGCGCGTTCTTCCACCATGCCGACTCCTTCGGCATGATCCGCGGCCGCCACCTCGATTACTGCGTGCTGGGCGCGTTCCAGGTCTCGGTGAAGGGCGACCTCGCCAACTGGCACACGGGCGGCGCCGATGCGATTCCAGCGGTGGGCGGCGCCATGGACCTCGCGGTGGGCGCGAAGAACGTCCTGGTGATGATGGAACACCTCACCAAGGAGGGGCAATCGAAGATCGTCGAGCGCTGCAGCTATCCGCTCACCGCGGCGCACTGCGTCACCCGCATCTACACCGATCTCGCGGTGATCGACGTGCGCGCCGGCGACCTGCACGTCGTCGAGATCGTGGGGGATCTCCCGTTCGACGAGTTGCAGCGTCTCACGGGAGTGCCCCTGAAGCATCTCGCTACTGCGGCTTGATCCCCGCCCCGCGCACCACGCGACCGTAGGTGTCGATCTCCGAGCGCACGAAAGCCGCGAACTCCTGCGGCGACATGTCCATCGCGTCGTTGCCGAGGTTGGCGAGCTTCTCGCGTACGCCCGCGTCGGCCAGCGCCTTGCGCACGTCAGCGTTCACCTTGGTGACGATCTCCGCGGACGTACCGGCGGGCGCCCAGATGCCGAACCAAAGCGGCGAATCCGCGCCCTTCACGCCTGCCTCGCCCGTGGTCGGCACGTCGGGCATCTGCGGATTGCGCTTCGGCGTGCTCACCGCAAGCGGCCGGAGCTTCCCGCCCTTCACGTTGGCCAGCGCGGCGGAGATCGGCGCCCAGTAGCAGTCCACGGACTTGCTGAGGATCGCGGCGATGACCTCGGGCGTGCCCTTGAACGGGATCTGCGTCACCTTGATGTCGGCGGCGGCGAGGAAGCGCTCGGTGTTGAGATGCGTGCCGCTGCCGATGCCGGCGTGGCCGAAGTTGATGGCGCCGGGCTTCGCCTTGCCGAAATTCACCAGGTCCATGAGCGTCTTGTGCGGCGAGTCGGTCCCGACCACCAGCACGTTCGGCTGCGAAGTGAGCGGCACCACGTCGACGAAGGCTTTCAGGGTGTCGTACGGCAGCTGCGCATAGATGGCCGGATTGACCGCGTGCGCCGAGGAATTGATGAGCAGCGTGTAGCCATCGGGCGCTGCAGTGGCAACCACGTTCGAGCCGATCGAGCCGCCGGCGCCGGCGCGGTTCTCGGCTACCACGGGCTGGCCCCAGTAGTCCGAGACCTTGGCCAT
>Ga0224505_10000512_pt1 | contig 26506 bp, 27 predicted proteins | sample SF_Jan12_sed_USG_FD_169102 | JGI IMG/M metagenome (GOLD analysis project Ga0224505, IMG submission 169102) | Sediment microbial communities from San Francisco Bay, California, United States - SF_Jan12_sed_USGS_4_1 | ecosystem: Environmental > Aquatic > Marine > Sediment | place: USA: California... | reverse complement strand
GTCTGTTGGATTACGACTCGAACGCGCAGGATGTCATTACCTCGGACAAGAAGACGCTGCTGCTGGACAACTTTGCGAAATGGCGGATCGTCGACCCGTTAAAGGTCTATCAGAACTTCCAAAGCCAACGCGGCGCACTCCAACGGTTGCACGATATCATCTACTCCGAGCTTCGCGTGGAGTTAGGCCGGCATGAGCTACTCGAAATCGTGTCCAGCACGAGAGCGGACATCATGAAGGTGGTGACCGAACGGGCGCACGAGAAGGCCACGGTGTATGGCATCGAGATCCAGGATGTCCGAATCAAGCGCGCTGATTTGCCTGAGCAAAATGAGAAGGCGGTCTTCGCCCGCATGCAGGCGGAACGGGAACGACAGGCGAAGCAATATCGAGCTGAGGGCGCGGAGGAAGCGCAAAAAATCAGATCGGAAGCCGAAAAAGACCGTGAAATTCTCCTGGCCCAGGCCTATAAGGAGTCGGAAGAACTTCGAGGCGGCGGCGATGCCAAAGCGTTTCGGATCTACGCCGACGCCTACAGACAGGACCTGAAGTTTTTCGAGTTCACCCGTTCCATGGAAGCCTATAAGAGCGCCTTCAAAGACGGCACGACCCTGGTGATGAGCCCAGACTCTGAATTCTTCCGATACTTGAAGCAGCGCTAAGTTTCTACGACAGCCCCACTATTTTCCCGCTGGCCGGATCAAGCCTAATCCGCTCACCGATCGGCCTCTTTGGCAACCCCGGCATCAACTGAATCCCTGAACAGACCGCCGTCACAAACCCGGCACCAGCTAGGATCCGCAATTCTTTGATTGGAACTGTAAATCCAGTCGGCCTCCCCTTCGCCGTGGGATCGTGTGAAAGCGACAGCGGCGTTTTCGCCATGCAAACGGGTAAGCCCCCATACCCCAATGCTTCGGCCGTATCTATTTGACGTTCCACCTCCGGCTCTAACGAGACCCCAGCAGCTCCATACATATTTGTGGCAATGGTTTCTATCTTTTTTCTGATCGGCCATGACACATCATAAAGATACCTAAATTGGGAAGGTCTCTCAGATGCCTTCAGGACAGCAGCCGCGAGCTGTTCGGCCCCTTTCCCACCGTCGGCCCAGTGCGTAGAGACCGCCGCATCGACTGCACCCATCCTCAGTGACTGTTCCCGAACCCAGTCCAACTCATCCTGAGGATCATCCTTGAAGGCATTAACGGCGACAACGACCGGGACTCCATGCGCCAGAACATTGGCGACATGCTGTTCCAGATTAGCGATCCCCTTCGATAAGGCCTGCTGGTTCAGGCCCGTGAGACTCGAAGGCAGCGCAACGCCAGCCCTGGCGACGCCACCCCCGCCATGGAGTTTCAGCGCCCGTAAGGTTGCCACAACAACCGCCACGGTCGGAGTGAAACCTGACGCACGGCACTTGATATTGAAAAACTTCTCGGCTCCAAGATCGCTGCCGAAGCCCGCCTCGGTCACAACAAAGTCAGCACATCGAAGGGCAATGGCATCGGAAATGACCGAGCAGTTCCCATGGGCGATGTTGCCGAACGGTCCCGTGTGCACAAATGCGGGGGTCCCTTCTAGCGTTTGAACCAGATTCGGTTTGAGGGCGTCCTTTAGGAGAACCGCCATCGACCCTACGCATCCAAGCGCCTCAGCCCTGACCGGTGTCCCTGCCGTTGTGAACCCGACCACTATTCGGCCAAGCCGCTCAAGGAGATCGTTGTGATCCTTCGCAAGTGCCAACACCGCCATAACCTCTGAAGCCTCGGTGATGACGAATTGGCCCCGACGTCTGCCGGTTTCTTCCCCCAATAATACGTCTCGGAGAGCACGATCATTGACGCTCAGCGTCCGAGGCCATGGAGTTCTAGTCGGATCGATCAAGAGAGGGTTTCCATGAAACAGATGATTGTCGAGGAATGCTGAAAGCAGATTGTGGCTGGCGGCCACCGCATGGGCATCTCCCGTCAGGTGAAGGTTGATATCCTCCATGGGCACAACCTGGGCATGCCCCCCACCCGTACCCCCGCCTTTCACTCCAAACACAGGACCGAGCGAGGGTTGCCTAAGAGTAAGCGCGGTCCGACGCCCGAGCCGGGTGAGCCCCATGGCAAGACCAATCGATGTCGTCGTCTTTCCCTCTCCCAAGGGGGTTGGGTTTATCGCTGTGACAAGTACATACCGTCCTCCCGGTGCAGCATCAAGGCGATCCAAGATTTGCGGCGATATTTTGGCCTTATCCCGTCCATAGAGAGTTAGCTCTTCGGCGCGAATCCCAAGCTGGGAACCAATTTCTAGGATAGGGCGAGGGGTAACGGATTGAGCAATGTCGAGATCTGTCAAGAGGTTCTCGTCTCGTTATCTAGATTATACGGAACCGCAGTATAGCATAGGTTCTAATCAAGGGGCGGACGAGCAGAAGCCAATGGGATCTGGCGGCTAACTGCTGGACTTTCGAGAAGCAGCGGAAACAGGTTGGACTGACTTCGATTATATTGAAACGGTCTGCTATTCCAGAATGTACTTGGTTGGGTCAAGCGCTTGGCCGTTCAATTTCACCATGTAATGCAGGTGAGGACCGGTGGAAAGGCCAGAGCTCCCGACGAGCGCAATGACATCGCCACGCTCGACCCTTTGGCCTTCCTTCACCAAGGCCTTCGCCAGGTGTCCGTAGAGGGTCTCAACTCCGAATCCATGATCGACGCGGACCATGTTCCCGAGCTTAGGATCGTATCCTACTGATGTAATCCGACCTTGGGCCGGAGCACGGACCGGGGTGTTTGGCGCAGCACCGATATCTAATCCATCATGCCAGGCTGGCTTCTCCGTGAAAGGAGAAATTCGTGGGCCAAACCCAGACGTGACCCACCCCTTGACTGGCCAAATCGAAGGCGTCGAGGCCCAGCGAGACGAGCGCTGCTCAGCTGCTTGTGATAACTCGTCAAGAATACGTTCCTGCACCGTGGCTTGCTTTGAAAGCCATTCCAACCCCTCTTTCACTGATGTAATTGCCTGGAGGGCATCTCGAGAAGGCTCTAGACCAACAGCAGACGAGTGTTCTTGATTACCCTCAGATGTTTGCTTAGAGATACCTGAGGAAACATCCAGTTCGGTTCTACCGGGTATCGAGCCTCCTTCTTCAGAAATCGGCACCTCTTCTCCACCCCTACCGTTGGCCATATCTCCCGTCTTGGGTACTTCTATGCCGAGCATGACCCGAAGCCTTTGATTCACCTCATTCATTGCCCCAAGGCGCTTCTTCAAGTCATCAATAGCCGTGGAGAAGGCTGCGGTCTGCTCTCGTGCGCTCATGGCTTCCGTGCGAAAAGCCGCTAGCTCCCATACCTCTCCCGTTCTGATGGCATAGTGAGAAACCACGAGAAGATCGGCAAGAACGACCAACCCCACACAGACCAACAATCGGCGGAGTAGTTTCTTCGAAAAGCTGAAGCGGATAGGCTTTGCCGTGGATCCCCTGAAAACCACAACGGTATAGGCATCGCCGTCCTGAATATTTGTCTGGTTCATAACCTTCGTCTCCCGTGCCTACTAGTACCTGGAAGGCCTGTCAAAACCTACCCTGCAAACTACCGATCTAGCCCCCCATTGGTCAACCCCAAAATAGTGCTTCGACGATGATGGTTTCAACCGCATAATCTAGAGGTTTCTCGGTGAACCCACTCTAGATATGGTGGAAACCCTTGGCAAACAGGAATCGCTATTATTTCCGGCACCTTGTACGAATGGATCTTCCGTATTGTTTCCTCAAGAGAATTGAATTTATCAGAGGTTGTCTTGATCAACAGCAGTGATTCTTGGTCGTTCATCAACTTTCCTTCCCACCAGTACGTTGAACGCACGGTGGGAATCGTAGAAGCGCAAGCAGCCAGGCGAGACCGTATCACCTGGTCGGCAATCTTCATCGCTTCATCTTGGCTTGCCGTTGTGACCATGACAACCACTACCTGGATGGATTCAGTCCCCATAGGATAGTCAGGATACCCAAGCGCCTCTCGACAAGCAACCTGATCATTTCAACGGCCCGACCCGCTTCCCGGTTTACCATAGAGCAACATCTGTGCCTTTTCAGTAAAGATTCACAATGGACATTACATTTATTTACAATGACTTATGACTTCACCACGACTGAGGATATGGCTCCAGAATGAGGGACTGTATGGCAAACGTGGTAATCAGGCATTTTTGGGGACACCGATGTTCAAAAACCGACTTTCCCCGAGTTTTCCACAGGCTGTCTTTAAGGTGATCAAAAACAGACCCTATACCTTTCCTATCTTTGCTAACTCTGAGAAGTAATGAGCGAATGTCTTCATCCCCCCTGAAGCCTGACCCCAATCGTAATATTCGTTGGGAGCATGATATCCGTGCTCAGGCAGGCTTAAGCCTATGAAAAGGATTGGCACCTTCCAGGCTTTCTGCATGGTAACCACCGCACCGATTGATCCTCCTTCTCGCACAAATGCGGGATCTTTACCAAACCCTGCCTTTACGGCACGTTTCACACAATCCACATATGACCCAGCAGCGCTGCCCTTGAATGGATGAAGCATGCCCTCTTTCTCCACCTTCACATCTGGATTCACCTTCGCCACATGCTTCTTCAACAGGGCAAACACTCTCTCCGGCACCTGGCCTGGGACAAGGCGCATACTGACTTTGAGCTCCGCGTGACCAGGCACAACCGTTTTAACTCCCTGTCCGTGATATCCTCCGCTGAGGCCATGGATTTCGAAGGTCGGAGATGCCCAGATCCGTCGCATGACATCGGCGGGATCCTGCACGCGAAGCGATCGAAATCCGTAGGCTTTCTTGAAACGTTCCACTTCAAAACCGGACTTCAGGAAATCCTTGATCTCAGTGGTCGTGGGCGGGACCACATCGTCATAGAAACCAGGAATCTTTACCCTGCCGGTCCTCGCCTCAACACAGCTGTTCGCCACCTCCATCAACTCGGCCAGCGGGTTACGAGCGGCTCCTCCGGTCACACCCGAGTGTGCATCGTTCTCCCCGGTGCACAGGATCAGACGCGCGCCGAGCAGGCCGCGCAAGCCGTAGGGTACCGCAGGCCGCCCCTTGGCAATCCAGATCGTATCTGAGACAACCACGGAATCGGGCCGTGGAACAGCCGCGCGATCCTTAAGTCCTGCCACAAAGTGGGGGCTTCCGATCTCTTCTTCCAGTTCCCACAAGAATCGGATGTTGATTGGCCAACCTTGCTCGATCGCATATTGAGCGCCAAACATCGCCGTGAGAGCTGGGCCCTTGTCATCGGTCGCTCCTCGCCCTCGATAGATCCCCCGTTCATTCGTAAAGGCAAACGGCGCCTGCCTCCATTCCGGCTCCTGGGCTGGCTGCACGTCCAGATGATTGTAGATTGTGACGGTCGGATACTCAGGCCCTGCCATCCACCCGCCGGAGACAATGGGGTACCCACCGGTCTCTACCACGTGGACCTTGGCATTCAGCCCGACCAAATACTGCTTCGCAAGGTCAGCCATACGTCGCATATCGCCCGCGCGGGATGAATCCATGCTGATCGACGGCACCTCCACCATCTGCCCCAAGAGATCCTCAAACCTTGGCCGTGATTCCTTCACAAAAATCCTCAGTTGCCGCTCATTCACCATAGCGAGTGCTCCTCTTTGACAAAAAGACGAGGGATTATAGCGATCATGTCTCGCAAGAGAAAGCAGCCCCGGGTTCCAAACTCAAAATGATGATAAAATGCCTTTCACCCAGCATGACCACTTCGGCACGAATCATCGCTCCTCTCGTCATTGCTCTGCTCACACTTCTAGGAGCAGACAGACCGATACTGGTGTGGGCAGAAGAACCGACCAGCATCCAACAAATCCTCGATGAACCGCGGGTCTATCACCTTCGGCATGTCATCTTGCGAGGCATTGCACGGGATGTACAGTCCCTGGAGCCCTACCCAATTGCCAATGGGGACAATTGTTATGGTGCGTACTTGTTCCGTCTTGAGGACGATGAGGCGACGATTCCAGTGGCGGTGTTAGGTATTTGTGGTAGACCAGTTGTCCGCGATCCGGACGTCGAGGATGGAGATCGAGTCGAAGTCAGCGCCACGATTCAGGCACCGAGTCACGGAGGGCACTATCTCAGTTTCAAAGGATTGAAAGCGGTGACCGAACAAGAACGTGTGGTACAGGCAGTCGCCGATCGCATTCTTCCAATCATCGAGTAACCATCTTAGCAGCCGGCCATGGTACCGATACACGTCAACTCCACCAGTTCAATCAATCGACCGAAGGAGTAGCAAACGAAGTGATGGTTCAACTACTTACAATTGTGGCATCGTTCATATTCGCACTGTCGGCCGGCTGTGCGAGCAGCCAAGGGTTCGATCGGACGGTGATGAACGAAGTCCTTCATGTCGAGCCTGCCCCAATCCCTGAGAGTCAGCCCCTCGCGAGCCATGGCGTTCACCTTTCCACACCCTTTCGGCTCGGTGTCTTCTTTGTAAATCACGACTTTCCGCACAGGCAGTCCGTCCGAGCAGTGGAATGGCCAGCTAGGGATAGAGACCACCTACTCCGCGAGCTGGCTCCACTACAAGATACGCATGTCCTCCAGGATGCATTTGTGCTGATGGATGCCACTCTGCGAGGTGAAGATATCCGCGGGATCCGCCAGGCTGGTGCTCGATACGGAGCAGATGTGGTCTTGATCGTCGACGGAGTTGCGGCCGTCGATCGATACAACAACCGCTTTGCCTGGTTGTATCCGACCTTAATCGGCGCCTATCTCGCCCCTGGTACCGAAAGCGACACGCTCGTCATGATCACCGGCGACTTGTGGGCTGTGCGCTCCGAATGGCACGCACCGATGCAGATAGTTGAAGGAACATCGAAGCTGGTCGGATCGGCTGTCTTAGTCGAAGATATCGCCGTGCTACAAGAGGCGAAGAGACACGCCATCCAAGCACTCGGCCAACGCATCGCCGATCGGTTCCCACACTGGATACAGGAGCTCCCACCTCCTGCCCCCCACTCACGGTGAGTCGAAGCTGACAAGGACTCCCAGCAAAAGCAGATGCTGCTCACGCGCAAGGCCAACGACGTCGGGACGGATCCCCCCATTCTTGAAGAACCCGCCTCCCGCCCCAGTTGAGTCATCGTAACGATGTTCTGCTCGCACCACCATGTTGGTCCATTTATATGAGAGCTTGTACTCGACGGTAGAAGTGATCGCCTTCACGAACTGCTCTGAACCAGTCCACCGACCGTTCCGATCCCAGTAGAACTCGGGCCGCAACGCCACAGACCAAGGTCCGGTGATATGCCATCTGACGACCATATTGCCTCCCATGACAAAGGTTCGTGGGCGACCTGGCTGAATGGCAATGCTTTCAGTTCCAATATCGAAGGAGGCCGCGACCGTCACATCGTCCCCTCTCCATTCCAGAATGTGATTCCCATACAAACGCCAAAACTCCAGAGAGGTATCCGTTTGAGTTGGTCCTGCGTATAAGGTTTGGGTCAACGTGAACCGTGGCATGGCCTTCCAAACCCATCTCCCCCCATAGCTTGGGAGATCATTCGGATGCGCTAGATGATAGTAGCTATTCACGACGAAGGCGGTGACGGTGAGATTGTCGTTGAGAGGATACTGCGTATTCACGCCAAACATCATGTAGGGCGTGTTGTCCGCGATCCACGACCTCGTGTAATTGGCGTTGTCTTTGGCATAGAGCGACTCGTACCCCATCAAACTGTTGAACAGACCGGCGGTGATCGTCAGCCCGTTGCCGACCGGGGCTAGGTACGACATGTTTGCGCGATGAATGTGTCGGAGCACATCCGCCCCATCGACTCGTCTCTCCCCCACCAAGAATGCGAACTCTTCCGAATCCCGCCCGCCTTGGAAGCCAAGTTCCATACCCCATCGCGAAGATTCTTTGGCATCCTTGCGCACATAAGCCAGTCCCATGTTCGGAGAAAGCTGATTGTGATGCGCGGCTGTGGCACGATTGCGCCAGAGTTGGTTATCGGGAAAGTTGAAATTCCCGATATACCCAACATCCACATACCCGCCATAGTGCCAGTCTCGAGTGGATGTCACGGCCTCTTGCGAAGTGGGAGCGGCAGATGGCTGGATACTAGGGTCTTGACCGAACGCTGACGAAGCAAGAACCGACGCCACGAAGAAACCACACCACGATACAACGCTCACACGAGACATGATGGTGGTTCCTCCGGCGACTTCATGACCATGTGCTGTACGTCGACACACGTGAAGTTCTCGATTCTGGCGGACATCGTATGAGAGTTGTTGCGGTCGCGCAAGAAGGGATTGTTATCGAGAGAGCCTGCGATAGTGGTTCAACAAGAGGACACCTCCCCAGAGGAAGGAGCCAAGCATGAGGAGAATCCCGATGTTGTAGGTGAGGTGAGCCAACCGATGATCCCATTCCAACAAGCCCAGCATTGTCAGAATATTGTTCCAGTCGTGTCCGTCGGTTTCTTTCCCAGTTACTCCCCCGATAAGCATGAGGTCGAGTGCTCGTGCATCATTGATGTAGGGGGCGATGTCCATCAGGCTTTCAGCTGTCCACCACAGGGCCACTGCTGCGCCGAACGGATCGCGTGTTTTGATGAGGAATGTACCAAGACAGATCAGCGGCATGAGAATCTGGCCCAGCGTACCTCCCAAAATAGTCATGAAGCGACCAAACGGAATGAAAATCACATGTCCGGCTTCATGAAACGGCAGATTGATCAGATGAAGAAATGACTCACCGGTGTAATTGGTTTCAAGCGGCGTGGCGATGAATCTCCACCCCCACCAGACCATGGCTACAAATACGGCAGCCCGACCGTAGAGCGTCATCGAATCGGCCGTGGTGTCCGATTCAATCAGCCATTGCTTGGCCGTCAGAATCCTCTGAGATTGCCCAATCGAGTGCAAGGACGATGAACCACGAACCCCGGCTACGCCTGGTCGGTATTTGGCAAAGATAATCCCGCATCGCACACACTCAACCGCCTCATCCAGCCGTTGAGCTTGGCACTTTGGACAGCGTGTCGTGGACGCACCAGTCGTAAGCATTCCTCTACTGTAGGGTCACGCGTAAAATCGGACAAGAAAATCAGAAGAATACTGCGAGTGGGAGTCAAGCAGTAGCGAATCGCCTAATGAAAGGAGAAAGGGACCGGCGCAAAGGTGACCACAAACACAGCAAAGGCAATCCAGCCGACGATCGTCCGGTTGCGACCCAATGGTACATGAGGATCCATGACGGGTGGATGGCCGAGACCCCAGAGTCCTGCCATGAACGCCCAGAGCAACCAGCCTGGCCAGCCGAAGAAGCCCAGGGCCAACAAGATCGGGAGAAAGGCGAGCGCCATCGTCCGTTGGCGACGACCCCAGAGGGCATAGGCGACATGGCCGCCGTCGAGCTGACCGATTGGGAGAAGATTCAGAGAGGTGACGAAGAGTCCGAACCAGGCGGCAAAGCCGATGGGATGCAACACCACGTCTGCCTCGGGTGGGAGTGGCCCGATGATCACCCAGGCCATGAACTGTAGCAGCAAAGGCTCGCCGAGTTGCAATCCAAACGTGCCGGTTCGATCCACGACTGTGGACAGATTCAGTCCCACGATCAATGCCACGACGGCAACCATGAAGCCTGCCAAGGGACCGGCGACGCCGATGTCAAACAGCGCACGGCGGCTCAGAATCGGACCACGCATGCGGATGATGGCACCGAACGTCCCAATGAAATGCGGCGGTCCAGGAATGAACAGCGGCAAGGAGGCGGGAACTCGGTGGATCTTGGATAGCACATAGTGCCCCAACTCGTGTGTGGTGAGAATAAACAGCAGCGCACCTGCAAACGGGATGCCCCGCCAAAGCGTCTCGGGAGAACTCAAGAGAAAATTGAGAGGCCCACGCACCGGACCGTGGTAGGCTTGGTAGGCTCCAGCCCACAATGTTGTAAAGACTGTCAGGAGAAAGAGGACCGTCGGTAATGCCCACTTGGAAAAAAACGACGGCTCTCCCTCATCATCGATCTCCGTCACATCAATGATTTCTTGAGCCGGCTCTTCCCTGGCATCAAGAACAGGCGTGTTCTCAAGATCTCGATGTTCATGCCGTCCCGATCCATCCATGTCATCCCTGTCTACTGAATCGTCGCAAACGGATTGTGATCGAGTTCTTCCTCAACGGTTGTGGCAGGTCCATGCCCTGGCAGAAGCCGATAGTCAGGAGAGAGCGTCAGCAGACGGTTGCGAACCGAATTGAGATGCGCCGAATACAGCTCCTTGGGATTGGACCGACCAATCGATCCGGCAAAGAGGGTATCCCCAACGAAACAGACCGGGAGTTGTGCGTCATCCAGCCGATAACAGATGCCGCCAGGTGTATGGCCCGGTGTCGTCAAACAATACACCGTGCGGCGTCCGACGCTGATCGACAATCCATCGATCGGTGCAACGAGTACATCCGTCCGTGGCTGCCAACTCAATAGGTCTCGATCTTCTGGGCCAAGGTACACTGGAACTTCGCGATGGCCGAGAATCTGTTGGATTCCATCCGCATGGTCCGCATGGCCATGCGTCAGACAAATACCCACCAGGCGCAAGCTGCGTCGTCGAAGCACATCAAGCATCGCATGGGCGTTATAGGCCGTATCCACCAACAGCGCCTCACCTTCATCATGCACGATATACCCTTGCACGCCATACCCACTGATGGAGCCCTGAACCATCTCTACCCACGGCGGTGTACGTTGCGCAACCGGTTCCCACTTATCAATGGCGATTTGCTCCATTGGCTCAGCTCGCAGGCTCAAGGCCTTGGCCAGTGCGCGCACCTCCGCACGGTCTCGTGGCTGATCGCCACGTTCCAGCGCTGTAATATCGCCGCCGGGCAACCCCGTCATTCGGGCCACGTCGCCAACCGACAACCCTTGTCCGGTCCGCGCTTTCTTGAGGATGTCGCAAAAGTCGTCTTCAAGAGGCATGAATTAACTCTTAGCGGTGAATTCTTTCTCCCTTACCCTATGCGTGGCGGACGAAGCGCGCGTTGAGATACCGTCATCGCGAAACTCGATCTCGCGAGCAAAACACCCAGCACGCGACGGCATTGCGGCCCCAGGTCGCAGCCCCAGAGGAGCGTGCGACCGTGCCAGCGACGATCTCGACTGCCATCCACATTTGACGCATGATGATGGCACCGAAATGCTCGCTTCGTCCGCCACGCGATCCCCCTCATCACCCTTCAGGACTGAGCGTGATTTCTTTCACGTCTCCAAATGTCGAAAGGGCCTTCGGCAACGCCTCCCCTGACCCGACGGCCACGATCTTCAATTGATCCGGGCGCAAATGTTTCTTGGCTGCCGCCAAGACGTCTTCCTTGGTCAGTCGCACGACCTTGGCCCGTAGCTGTTGCAGAAAGTCCTTCGGCAATCCATCGTACTCTAACTCGATCAACCGGCTAACGATCGCCGAAGGGCTGGCAAAGGAAAATACGAATGAATTCACATACGCTTCTTTTGCCTCCGCAAGCTCCGCGTCGGTCACTGGCTCGGCGCGTATTCGTTGGATATTCGCCACGAACCGCTCGATCACTTCCTGTGTCGAGGTCAACTTGGTTTCCGCCCGCATCAGCCAGACACCTTGGTCATGCATCCCCGTATTCAGACGGCTACCAACGGAATAGGCCAGCCCCCGTTTCGTCCGCACATCGTTGAAGAGGCGGCTACGAAATGAACTCCCGCCCAAAATATCGTTCGCGATAGCCAAAGCCACGTAATCGGGATCATTCTCCTTGATCGAAAGATGTCCCACCCGGAGATGGGTCTGCGAGGTCTCTTTACCGACGAACCGGACAACCGGCCTGGACAGCTCCGCCTCCGGTACATCGACGATCCTCAACTCCGGCACCATTCCCTTTTTCCAATTTCCGAATACTTTGCGCAGAGAGGCCACCATCTCATCTCTCTTAAAATCACCGGTCACACCGAGGATCATCCCGTTCGGATGAATCGTGTTGTGATGGAAGGTGACGAGATCGTCCCTCGTGATGCGTGTGACCGAATCCAGCGAGCTCTCTCTGGCACTTGGATGAGCGGCCCCATAGAGCATCTTGGCAAATTCACGGCCGACGATGGAACCGGGATTATCTTGACGGCGGCGGATCCCCTCGATCGCCTGCAGCTTGACTAATTCGACACGGGCGGGATCGAACGCTGGGGTCCGAATGAGACCGGCGAAGATCTCCAACCCTCGATTCACATCTTTGCTCAGGACATCGAGAGACGCCGACCCTGATTGCCGTCCGATCCCAATACTCACATCAGCCGCGAATTGCTCCAGCTCAGCATCAACCTGCTCTGCGGAAAGACCGCCACCACCACCAGTCCGCATCACCGCCCCAGTCATACCAGCCAATCCGATCTTATCGGTTGGATCAAGCCAACTCCCGGTTCGCATCGTCGCCGTGATTGACACCAAGGGTAATTCATGGTCTTCCAACAGATAGAGGACCATGCCGTTGTCCAGCACAACCCGCTCAGGCTCCGGTGGTGAGAATTCCACCGGCTTAAACACCATGGTTCTGGGATCACCGAGTGATAGTTCCCCCGCATACACCGTGGTGACTGACGTCAGCAGCATGGCCATGCCAACCAAGCCAGCGATTCCACTTTCCCTCACCCCTAACCCCTTACCCCTCACCTGCTTCATGGCCTCACCTCACCGGCTGGTACTGCGGTAACGGTCCTCTCGGTATGTTTCTTCACCAAGACCGCCACGGTACGGTTCGATTTTGTAAAGTACTGCGTCGCCACTCGTTGCACATCAGCCGCCGTGACTTTGGCAACCTTGTCACGTGAGGTCAGGATGTAGCGCCAGTCGCCTGCCACCGCCTGATATAAGGACAGTTGAGCAGCTAGACCGCTATTCGATCGTAGGCCTCGCACCAGATCAGCATCCAAATTATTGAGCACCTTTTCCAGTTCTTGAGAGGAAACCGGCTCCCGCTTCAACCGTTCCAACTCCTCATAGATGGCAGTTTCGACTTCCGCTGTCGTATGAGGGGCTAAGGGAGTCGCCGTGACGACGAAGAGATTCGGCGCCCGCACTCCCGGATGACTGGCATCTGACCCGACTGAAATGGCCAGCCGCTTCTCCCGTACCAGCTTGTGATGCAAGCGAGACGTCAGTCCATCGCTCAGTACCGCGTCGATCACGTCAAACACATCGTCATCTGAATCCCCCAAGGTTGGCTTGTGATACCCAATCACGATAGCCGGCTCGGCATCAAACTCCACTTCGACTCGCCGCTCACCTCGCTGCTCCGGTTCGATGGTCACCAAAGGCGGTGCCGGCGATGCGGCAGCAATTTTCCCGAACGTCTGCTCGATCAACGCGATGGTTTCTTGTGGATTGATATCACCGACCAACGCTATCGTTGCACGATTGGGTCCATAGTGGGTCTTGAAGAAGGCTTCCGTGGCGGCCGGCGTCAAAGATAGAATATCTGACCCCCACCCGATCGTCGGAACCCCGTAACCATGGGCTCGAAATGCCGCTGATGTGAACGTCTCAAACAACAGCCCATTCGGGCTGTCGTCGTTCCGAAGACGCCGTTCTTCCATCACGACACCGCGTTCCTTATAGAACTCGCGCAACACAGGGTTGGCCATTCGATCCGATTCAATCGCTGCCCACAACGGTAGCCGATTGGACGGCAGACTAATCATATACCGCGTCACGTCTTTGCCCGTCGATGCATTCAGTCCCACACCGCCGTGCCGCTGATACAACAACGCCATTTCGTTCCCAACCACATAGCGCGAGGCCTGCGCCTGGAGCTCAACCAGGCGATTCTGGAGCGATTCGATCGCGGCACGCTCTTCAGCCGTCGCACCACCGCCTTTGGTGGCCAGATCACGCTGACGTTGGTCGAGCTCGGTCCCGACGAGCGCGAGTTCGTCCAAAATCGGTTGTTCTTTCTCATAGTTTGTCGTGCCGACGACACGTGTACCTTTAAAGGCCATATGCTCATAGAGATGCGCGAGCCCGGTTTGGCCGACCTGCTCATTGATCCCGCCCACCGCGAAGGTGATGTTGATGGAGACGACAGGCGTCTGATGTCGTTCGACTATGAGAACGGTCAACCCATTTACCAGCCTGTGCTCGATCACCCGTTCCGCGAGACTCGGCGTGGCAGCGTAGGCCGGATTGAAGATAGAGGGGAGGCTCAAGATGATGAAGGCGCAGACCCCAATCATCGAATAACCGATCGCACCTGAGAACCTCCGGCAAACCCATTTCAATCGTTCCCTCTCACGATAGGTCATATAAAAATCTCCATGAGTTGTTCTGGATTTTCGATGAACCAATCGGGCTGACAGGCTGCCATCTTCTCCCGATTGCCCATCCCATACCCGACGGCACAGACACGAATGCCGGCGTTATGTCCTCCATTGATATCATTCGTACTGTCTCCGACGAGGACCGTCCGCTCTTTCGGCGCACCTACTGTTTCCATGATGTGCAACAACATCCCTGGCTCCGGTTTGAGTCCAAACCCGTTGTCCCCACCGACCATGTACATGAAATGCTGCGGACCCAACCCATTCAGGATCACACGGGTGTATTCGATCGACTTGTTGGTCGCAATCACTTTGTCTTTGTGGGAAAAATGTTGCAACATCGGCTCAATACCTGGATAGAAGCTGGTCCGGTCCAGACAATGTTCAAGATAATGGCCTCGAAAGACTTTGAGCGCTTCTTCGAATCTGGTTTGATTTCCCTCCCCGACTGCCAGACGCAGCAACCGCTTCACGCCATCACCGACAAAACCGAAAATTTCTTCGATGGGGCGTTCGGGCAATCCCAGCTCAGCAAGGGTCAAGTTGACGGATTTCGCAATATCCCACTTCGACTCGATCAGTGTACCGTCCAAGTCGAAAATCATTAAATCCACAGGGGTCTTAGCCATTACTTCGCCTTTCGCAATGAGTCAATGAGGGCAGCGAGCACGATCCGTTGCGTTTCATCCTGTTCATGGGCTTCCGCCTCTCGTGCGAAACTCACCATTCGTTTCAGTCCGACGTGGGGAGGGATCACCGGCGCAATGATCCGCCAGTAGTTTCCCACCACCTTCACGTGAAAGCGAACCTCTTCCGTTGTGTCCTCAGGCACAAAAATGGCGGTGTCTAGGTAGACCGCTCCACGCACGTGAAATGTGACTGGAATGATCACCTCCAGATTGTTGAGAATCTCCCATTTTCGATAGTCCTCCGGGACGGTTGTTTCCTGGATGACGGCGACACGACTCCATGCAGGCTCTTCTTTCCAATCAATATAAGGGCGCACGGTCTCGAATGACGGAGCGTCCAAGCGAGCCCCCTTCTGGTCCAACAGCACATACCGCTTCACGACTTCCGCTGGAGACCGCCTCATCGAACCGCTCGGACTCAGTTGTGCGTACGAACGGACGGCCAAAGCGAGGACAGCCAGAGCGACCAGGGAGTGGATGAGGAGCTTGGGTAAAGAATACACGCGTCTAACCGGATGGCTCTCACACACAGCGGACAGATTTCGCAGGATGACCCAAGAACATATATCACATCCCTCTTTCTTGAGATGTATGCTTCCGCCGCCTTATTCTAACAAACGAGGCGAGAGACATCCAGGTAACGAGGTGGTGGCGCCTGCATTGTTTGACCTTCTTGAAAAGAGAATGCTACGGTCGCCCCTTAGCAGGATGCGCACAAAGGCCGTCCAGCAGGGCCGTAGCGAACGAAGAGGCGAAGAGGTACATACCAAGCTTCGCTTGAACCGCTCGCTTCGATCACATGCGAGCGGATAGGTACTTTGCCTTCGCCTTCCGCACGTTGAGCCTCGAGCGATGTGAGAACGCCGCTGGCGGTACTTTCCCGCATCCTGTTAGGTCAACATCTAGCCAAGGGAAAAGCACCTGTGTTCACCCTTCGATGGAGACAAGTTCAGCTTATCGGCCTTCTTATCAACCTGCTTTGCACGATCAATCTGGCGTCCTCGGTCTCAATCGCCGCTGCCGATCTCGGCGACGAACCTCTGAATACCAACCCCATCCTCAGCGCGCCGAGTCAAATCGAGCAACCGTCCTCACTCACCACACCTCCCCAGAAGGCCTACGACCTGCTCAAACAGCTCAAGAAGCGAGGCGGGATACCGCTGTCAGGCTACGTCGGAGGGCGTGACTTCCAAAATCGAGAACGACGTCTTCCACGAGGCTCCTATCGGGAGTATGATGTGAATCCCAAGATACGAGGCCGCGGTCGCGATGCCGAACGCATCGTTATCGAACGGCGAACCGGGAAAGCTTATTATACCGGAGATCACTACCGTACGTTTATTCCTCTGAACTGACGAACGGCCAAACCGACGGATAGATCTATGGCGGGAACCCCTACCCTACAGGCTCATCTTTGCAATGCTACACCTCCCTGGTCGGCCCTTCTCGTCGTCCCTCGGGGGGCCTCATCCTCGGCGTTGGTGAAAACGCCGCCGGGATTTGCCGTGCGTACCATCCAGGGGAAGAATTGCCGAACTCCATCGACTCTCTTCGGTGAGTTCGCGCGGGCTCTCGATTTTCCGGATTACTTCGGACACAACTGGGACGCGGTGGAAGAGTGTCTGGCCGATTTTGAATGGCTTCAAGCCAAAGGGTACATCTTGCTCATTCATGATGCCGAAGCTGTGCTTCCCGAAGATGAAGAAGAGTACGAAACACTACTGGAAATCCTTAGCGACGCTGGCGAAGCCTGGAGCAAGGGACAAACGGCTGAGGGTCGGCGCGCCCCATTCCATGTGTGTTTTGCTGTGACGGAACAGAACAAATCGAAACGGAAACATTGGCACTTGGAGGAGTTCTCCTCTACCGAATCAAAAGCACCCAAGACGAAACCCAGCCCCAAACGTGCGCCCAAGCGCTCTAAAAAATGAAACCTTCGACGATGAGCTGGGGCAGACCACACAGGTGAGAAGAAACTAACCGCGAGTCTTTTGAGCCAAACCCCTTAAACCAACACATAACAGCACGACCGATCGCACCGCCCGGCGAATATGAGAAGGACGCTCCTTTGGCATGTCGATGGATGCGCCAGGGAGACCTGTGCTCCGTTGGCAGGCGATCCATCGAGCTCGTACCACCTGCAGATGCTCAATGCAGATACTATGGGTCTCTCGGCGGTCTCCAAAGGGAGCCTTTTCTCCGACGAATCCCACCCGACCTTCCACGCGGCACCATGAGCAGATGACTTGCATATTCGTCTCGCTTTTCCGCTAGTCAAAAATTACAGCAAGAATCGCGCCGTCACGCAGAAACAGAGACCAGGACGAAAACAAGCGAGAACTTCAACTTCCTTTCGATTCTCAGAGTGTGTTGCCGTATCTATATCGATGGATACGGTATCCCTTACGACATTTTTTTACCGCTCACGGCGCTCCTTCGAACAGATCGCACAACAATGGGTTTCTTGACCGGCTCTCGCCCTGCATGATAGGGTGCGCCGCCATTATGAAAACATCCCGCTCTACCAAGCTCTTCACCGAGGCCCAGCAACTTATTCCCGGTGGCGTCAATAGTCCCGTTCGAGCCTTCCGCTCAGTCGGCGGGCAACCACGCTTCATCGCACGCGCCAAGGGATCACGGCTCTACGATGTGGACCACAACGTCTATATCGACTACGTGCTGTCCTGGGGACCGATGATCCTAGGACACGCCCATTCGGCGGTTATCGAATCGATCAAGAAGGCGGCTGGGCGAGGCACCAGTTACGGAGCCCCGACCGAGTCGGAAGTGTCGCTGGCCAGAGAAATCCGCAGCGCCTTCCCCTCCATGGAAAAGATCCGACTGGTCAGCTCCGGGACCGAAGCCGTCATGAGCGCGATCCGTGTCGCGCGAGGGTTCACCAAGCGAACCAAGGTCATGAAATTCGAGGGGTGCTACCACGGTCACGGGGACTATCTATTGGCCAAAGCCGGGTCAGGGCTGGCAACATTGGGGATTCCGGACTCACCGGGCGTGCCGGATGACTTTGCCAAACACACGCTCACTGCTCCCTATAACGATATCCGTACCGTCCAGCAACTGATCACGGCCAACCGGGATCAGCTAGCCTGTATCATTGTTGAGCCGATCGCAGGAAATATGGGAGTCGTTCCGCCAGCTCCAGACTTCTTGTCGGCACTCCGGCAATTGACCGCCGAACACAACATCTTGTTGATTTTCGACGAAGTCATCTCAGGGTTTCGTGTCAGTTATGGAGGCGCGCAGGCACTCTATGGCATCAAGCCCGATCTGACGGTGCTGGGCAAGATTATCGGAGGAGGCTTGCCTGTCGGTGCTTATGGCGGGCGGAGAGAGATCATGGATCTCATTGCACCGGTGGGACCGGTTTATCAGGCCGGTACTCTCTCCGGCAATCCGCTGGCAGTCTCTGCTGGATTGGCGACGCTCAAGCAGTTGCGCGCGAAGGGAGTCTATAAGAAACTCGAGGAGCGATCAGCAGCTCTAGCCAAGGGGATTGGCGAAGCGGCGAAAAAGTCAGGAATTCCCGTGACGCAGACCAGAATCGGATCGATGTTGACGACCTTCTTTACCCCGGGCCCTGTTGTAGACTGGAATACGGCGAAACAGTCAGACACGAAGCGCTACGGCCAGTTTTTTCACCACATGCTGGAGCAGGGTGTCTATCTCGCGCCTTCTCAGTTCGAGGCTGCCTTTCTCTCCACCGCCCACAGCACACAGGACATCGAGAAGACCGTCCGCGCCGCGCACAATGCCTTCAAGAAACTCTAACTGAGCGTCTGCCCAAGACGTCCAGTCAGATTTGATCATTCGTATCTTACAGGATACACTCGGTATCTATTTAGATACAGGACACTAACACCTGAGAGCCCTCCCTTTGAGGCCTATCTGAGTACTCTCTACTCATCATCCTCATCTTCGGCCTCTAATGCCTCCTGCCGCTTCTGTTCCTCCATCGCGTTATGGAGCAGCATGCGAATAAACATCGAATAGAGCGACCCTTTTTCCAACGTGCCGCCAGGCGGGATGGCGATTTTCCCTTCCTTAATCATGCGATCCATCCAAGCCTTTTGATCCGGGGCGATCAATATAGGAATTTCAACCAGCCCCACACGTCCCATCATATCCATGCGCGTAACCCTCCATTACTCATATGTAGTTCCTTGGAACTCATTCAGAATCACAACCACGCCTCGCCAGAATTGAAGGAGAGTCGCATTCCAGCATGCGGTTTTGAACATTGTCAATCGATCAGAGTCTGGCGCGACACCTGCATATGCACACATTCCATGAAGCTGCATGTACCCATTACGACTTGGTTGCTCATCGGCTGGTGGGTTCTCATACCCTTCGAACCCAATGCCCATGCTGATCGTTTACCGAACTCCGATCTTGGTTCGACTCTACAACCGCAATGTGATCTCTGCTGGTATCCGTCACCGAATCAGGAACAAGACTCAGATCGCCTCCCCACCTACAAGCAGCGTCGGCCTCGGCGTCCGCCGGACAGCCGACCACAGCGCTACCCCAAAGGACGGTACAAACTCGGCTCTACGCACAAACAGTCTCGACTTTCTACGCTTCGCACTCGGTCAAGCCAGGAGGTGAGACTGCTGAGCACGCTATTAGTACGTGTCGTCGATGGAGATACCATTCGCGTCGGAAGCGAGCGCATCAGACTTCGCGGCATCGACACGCCCGAACTAAGCGAGCTCGAAGGCCCGGCGGCCAAGCGGCGGCTGGAGGAGCTACTGCGCAGCGGCTCGATACGGATCGAGCCGCGCGGCCGAGATGTCTACGATCGTCTTCTGGCCAACGTGTTCGTGAACGAGCAGAATGTGGCGGAGATTCTTCGGAATGAAGGCTTTTCAAAAGCAGGATAGACCGATAGCTGTGTTGTTCAGCACTCTAATCATTCACGGAAAAAACGAGCCCGCTCATACGGGAGCAGTCAAATGAAATTCAGCACCCAAGGCAAAGATGTTTCAAAAATTGAAGTCCTAAACATCTCCAAGCACGGAATCTGGTTGGCGACCAGAGACCACGAGCTCTTCATTTCTCTTGAAGAATTCCCCTGGTTTCAAGACGCCTCCGTGCGGAAACTCATGAATGTGGAGCAGCGCACACCTACCTGCCTGCATTGGCCAGATCTCGCCATTGATCTCGCTGTCGAATCCGTCAGATGTTTTCCGCTCCTGTCACAAACATCGCGCCCAACAACACGTTCTAGCCGACAGGCAAAGACGAAACCTATCACGCAGTCGAAAAGCAATCTGCGTTTAGGTCCCCTCAGAACGTCACCCAAAGACCAAAGCACAAGCTTTCCAAAGGCTCCACACTTTCCTAATGCCAATAGCCATGTACAAGGCGATGAAGGAGACACAGTACAACGTACAGATTGACAAACCGGCGTGTTACCACGCATTCCGTTATTCACTTGCAACCTATCTATTGGAAGACCGTTACGATATCCACACAGTCTAGAATATGCGTTTCATACCTGCCCGACATGGCATAAGTTGATCCTTATTCTGAGGTTCCCCCCATTGTTTGGACAGGTTTTCATCTGACTGAAGCTCATGGATCCTTCCCCTGTGTCCTCCTTTTCCTCAGCGTACTCCTGACCGCTTTTTCCTCGTGGGCGTGGACCACGCACCGCATGTCGTGGTTTGGACGCGGTGGCGGCGCAGAACTTCGCTCTCGGATCGGTTATAGCAGGCGATCGCCTGTTGGCCCATACCCAAGTATCCCCCCGTCTCAGCCGAAGTGCACCTCGGCTGGCGTCCGCCGACCCAGACTCTGGTGTCGGCGTGCCGTGTTATAGAACGCAAAGTAGTGATGCAACCCCTGCCAGGCTTCTGCTCCGTCGGCGTAGTCCTGCAGGTAGACCTCCTCGTATTTCACACTCCGCCAGAGCCGCTCCACAAAGACGTTGTCCAGTGCCCGGCCGCGCCCATCCATGCTGATCTGGATCTTAGCCTCGGCCAATCGCCCCGTGAAGGCCGCGCCGGTAAATTGCGCGCCTTGATCCGTGTTGAAGATCTGGGGCTGGCCGCTCGCCAGCGCCTGGTCCACGGCCTCCAGGCAGAACCGCGCCTCTAGCGTGTTCGACAACGCCCAGGCCAACACGTACCGACTGTACCAGTCCAACACGGCCACCAGATACAAGAAGCCGCGCCGCATCGGCACATACGTAATATCGGCGCACCACACGTAGTTGGGCCGGTCCACGACCAGCTCCCGCAACAAATACGGGTACACCGCGTGTGCGGGATTCGGCTGACTGGTGTGCGGGCCCGGCACCACCGCCTGCAGATTCATGAGGCGCATCAGGCGCGCGACGCGCTTGTGGTTAACCGCATGGCCCAAGGTGCGCAACCAATCCGTCATCCGCGGGACTCCATAAAACGGCCGCTTCAAGAACAGTTCATCGATCAATCGCATCAGCCTCAGGTTCTCGTCGCACTCAGGCACCGGTTCGTAATAGTGCGTGGAGCGGGCCAGCCCCACCAACGCACATCGTTGGACGATCGACAGCGTCGTGCATTCCGCGTGCAACCAGCTGCGTCGGTCCACCAGCGACACGCTCAGAGCTTTTTTTTGAGCCACTCCAGCTCCATCTTCAGGCGGCCGATTTCCTGGTACAGCGGCGCCGTCACCACCTCCTCGCTCCGGCCCGTGCCCGCCAGCCCTCGCCGAAACACCTCCGGTGCCCCATCTAGTAACTGCCGCTTCCAATGGGCAATGACCGTCGGATGGACACCGTGGGTCGCACTTAATTCACTCAGCGTCCGCACCCCTTTGATTGCCTCCACGGCCACTCGCGCTTTGAACTCCTCCGCATGTGTCTTCCGCTTCTGAGCCATGTGTCTCTCCCAGTTTTTGAGTTGGTCGTTCTACCACAATCTTGGCATCACGACCTGTCCAAAAAACGGGGGTAACTTCATTCTACGCAATAACTTGACCGTCTGCTCAGAGCTTCCTCAATCGCTCAAGCCATTCCTCCAGTCATGTCTTCCAATCTCTTCCGAATCGAATCCAATCCACTTTGGAATCTATTTAGATACAGCCACGGGCTGACCAGATCCAAACCGTATCGTCTAGGCGATTGAAATACCAGGCGCTCCGTCTGGGACACATGTGGCACAGAGAATGCTCTAAAGAAGGAAGAGGACGTCCTAATTGCCTAATAATTTACTGCGCACAGTAATGAGTAGGGTCATTTCTATAATGCGACTTAACCTGTAATTCGTAGGAGGTTACACATGGATGGGATCGGTACCAGCAATCAACGACTTCTCGATATGGTCAACATTCGAAGAAAGTGGTATCTCGAAAAACCTGAGATATTCTTTCCATGGCGAATACCATGCACCGTGAACGCCTTGCTCGTAGTCGACGGGCTTGACTTCGGCATGGGTGACTTTGGACTGTCGGCCTTCGTTGACGTCTTGAAGAACGACGGGCGCAGCTACGTGAAGTTTAACCTTACACTTGCCCATTTACAGAGCGGCGTCAGCGATGAAGCAGTGCAGGTTGGCGCCCCAGGCATCGCTCGAAGCATCAAGGGATTCGTGTTCGATGACCCTAATCACTTCACCTCGACCATGTACGACGAAGTATGGCTGTTCGGTGTCGAAACTAACTTCCACAATGGATTGTTTCCCAATCGGTCCGCAAATCCATCCCGTTACCCCGCGGATCGGCTGGGTGACGGCGAGCTCGATGCGCTGACAGCGCACATGAACCGAGGCGGTGGCATCTTTGCCACGGGAGACCATGGCACTTTGGGCAAAGCGCTGTGTGGCTCAATCGATCGCGTGCGCAATATGCGCCACTGGCAGGATTTTGGCTCGGGCGAGGTGAACATGAGTGGCCCACGTCGAAACGACTCAAACCAGGTTGGACACGATCCGGGAAGTCAGTTCAGTGACCAGAGCGATGATATCCCTCAGCGCCTAGATCTCAAACTGTATAGTACCCCTGTCGGAGTCTTGCGCGAGGCTCGTTACCCACACCCGGTGATGTGCAGCCGGCTAGGCCGCATCGATGTGTTTCCCGATCATCCCCACGAGGGAGAGTGTCGCGAACCGAGCAACCTCAGTGGAACCTGTCGTGACGGTACGCCTGAGTATCCGAATTCGAGCCTGGCGAGCCCAGAGATTGTCGCGACGGGTCATGTACCAGCGGGCAACACTGCATCAGCGGGCAACGGTAGCTTTCTGAAGCAGGCGACGCAGGCGCACACCTTCGGCGTTGTGTCGACATACGATGGACATCGAGTTTCGAGCGGGAATGTTTCGATTGGTCGAATCGTGTGCGATTCAACGTGGCATCACTTCGTCAACGTCAATCTGATCGGAGTAGTCGAGGGTGCTGGTTTTGATGACTTCGTGGGGACACCCGGCACACATACGTCCAAGCATGATGGGTTCCTCTCTTCTCCAGCCGGCCGCGCCGCGCTCGACAAGATCAAGGAGTACTACGTCAACGTGGGTGTATGGATCGCACCGGCTGACAAGATCAGCTGTATGAATTCACGCTTGTGGTGGGAACTGATCTTTGCTGACCGCATTGTCGAGGCGACGCTTACTGAGTTCACGAAGCCGTGGAAGGAAATCTCACTGCACCAATTGTACCTAATCGGTGTCCATGCTCGCGACGTGATCGGACGGCATGCTGGTGCTTGTCAATCTCTTGCCTGGATACTTCCTGAGATTGACCTTATCTGGATTGAGTTGCGGCCATGGATCGATCCGTGGGGGCCGTTGGATCCAAAGCGCTTGAAGGACCCAGTGCTGCCATGGTTTGACCCCCAGCCGCTCCTCGACATCGCCATCGGAGGTGCGGTCGCGGCCTTGCGTGAGGCCTTCCCAGCAGTTCCCAAGGCCGACGTGCTTGATGGCCAGTCGATTGAGATCGTACGCAAGGCTACATCCGTGACATTGGGACGCGCACTGAAGGCGCTGGGCAACGAAGTAAAGTCGATCGATGAATTGATGGCCAGTGGCCGTAAGCGTATCAGCGGCTAATAGCGGGATTTCTTGGAGGGGGACTCCCCGTCCCCCTCCTTTCTTCCAGCCGCTCAGATCTCACCATTGTGCCAGCAGCATCGTAATCCAACTGGAAACAGCAGAAGGGGGTGGGAGTCTTTGCATATACATTTCCGCGTGAATTAAAGTCGCGCCCTGTGATCAAATATTGCGGGAACAAGCGGACCTGCCTGATGATTCATCACTCATCTCTCTCCGCTCACCCTTCGCCAAAAAAGCTTAGGAGTCATTCTGGTTTTCCCGCTTCACGATCCGAGTAGTCGTTCCTCTGGACTCTTTGCTTCTGCCGATCAGATAATCCAAGATGCGAAGGAGTTAGGATTTAGTCTCGATCGAGGACCCAGAAAAGAACCGTCGGGGTGCCAGAATATGTTCAGACGCCCGCACACCATCAAGGAGATACACCATGAGCAACGGGAACATGTACCAAGGAAGCTGCTTTTGTGGCGCGGTTCGCTTCACGGTCAGCGGTGAGCCAGCCGCAATGGGGTATTGCCATTGCGAGTCCTGCCGAGCCTGGTCGGCTGCGCCGGTCAATGCCTTCACGTTGTGAAAACCCGACGCGGTGCAGATAACACAGGGAGCCGAGAATATCCGCACGTACAGCAAGACGCCGCTGTGTTAGCGCAAGTGGTGCACAACTTGTGGTGGCCACATCTTCACCGAACATCCCACGTGGGGGCTCACCGACGTGTATGCGGCAGTCATCCCTGACTTCCCCTACCACGCCAGCATCCATGTGAACTATGAAGAGACCAAGCTACGAATAAAGGACGGGCTGCCGAAGATGAAAGACCTGCCAAAAGAAATGGGAGGCTCAGGCACCAGCATCCCCGAATGAGTCTGTTCAGAGTTCAAACGATCGGGATCGGAGAAAGGTTGGAATGAATTGGCGTGGCCTCGTGCAATCCAAGACTCATTGAGCCGGTATCTGTCCCCTTAGCAGCCGACGAAGGCGAGCCTGCAGATGCGAGCTCTTTCAGCATCCGACACGACCCAAAACTCATGCGCCCTTGAACTGTTTCTGAGTCCCCTCGATCCCTGAGTCAACCGGATGGGCCGAGAAACGGACCATTGAATCGTCGAAGCGCCGGGACTACAATTCGTCCGTTTGTTCTTTGTCGCGGGTGTTGCTCTTCAAAGGAAAGGCCACTTGAAGCTAAGACACTTCATCGCCATCGGGGGAATACTCTGGGCATCGCCTGCCCACGCAGGGAGCCCCATGGCAGCCCAAGTCTGCGGCCTCCTCACGTCCCCCACACTCACTGCTGTCCAAACATCGATGGGAACTGGTGAGGGGTGTGCCTGGCAATGGCCCAACGGCCAGGCACTCTCTATGTATGTCCATATCGAGAAGCAAGCTGAAACGATGGCGTTGATAAAGCAGACGATAGACATGTACCTACAGAACCCCGCGTTCAAACAGACGACCCTTCCCGTCTGCACGGGAAGCGATATGGTTGTCGGTGATTTCCGAAATGGCAAAGGACCAGGCGGCACCGGGTACACTCAGTGTTCGGGTTTTGTGCTGACCTTTAGCTTTCAAGGTGCCGATGCCCAAAAACATTTACCTAACATCGCCAAGCAGCTCTCTGGCACAACCTTGGCCCGCTAGCCCCCTGATCTTGTGAGGAAACGGTCCATTCTCAAATCGAGCCACATACAGAACCTGGTCCTGGGCTCGGCGTTGGCACAGCCAGAGGTCAACCCCATGAATGGGCCGTGAAAGACGGCGCTGCGATCCAACGAGCCACCATTTGCGCGACTGAAAGGGTACGATCATGAAAAACGTTGAGATGAGTATCGAAGGGTCTGTGTTAACGATCAGAGTGGACCTCTCAAAGGAGTTCGGTCCCTCTTCAACAGGCAAGACAATCATCATTGCTTCGACGGAAGGGAACGTGGCCGTTCCGAATCGGCAAGAGAAGATCGGACTCAATGTGTACCGAAAAAAATAGCGCTGCCCCCAACCATTTGGCTCTACCTCCTTCCCCGACGAGGCTGCTTTCTTTTCCGACCGCCTCTTGACAGATCAGAAAGAGCGCTCTAGGCGCAACAATTCATCTGTGATCCACAGGAAACTCTCATGGCTGTGGATAGCGATGCACGAGTTGAGTTGATCAGTGCCTCCCGAATGGTTTATTTCTGGCCACGAAGTGCGCATTGCTAGGAATGCGCGAAAACATCGCAAAGAATACGCATGAGCCACTATTAGTGGTGGCTATTCTAAGATGGCACATACGCCTATAAAGTGGGCAGTTTGATAAATAGACATGTCATTTGAGCATAGCCCGACAAAGAAACAGACTTATTCACAAGGTTATCCACAAAAGGTGGGGACCACGGCGTGAGGTCTTGCTCTGACCTTTCAC
>Ga0224505_10000511_pt1 | contig 26513 bp, 29 predicted proteins | sample SF_Jan12_sed_USG_FD_169102 | JGI IMG/M metagenome (GOLD analysis project Ga0224505, IMG submission 169102) | Sediment microbial communities from San Francisco Bay, California, United States - SF_Jan12_sed_USGS_4_1 | ecosystem: Environmental > Aquatic > Marine > Sediment | place: USA: California... | reverse complement strand
CTGTCGTGACAACACCGACGTTTCCGGCTTCTCCACGGTGTTGAACGGTTTCATGGCTCTTTACCGTGAAAACGGCCGGCTTGACCGACGGAGGTTCGGGGGTTGTGTCAGCCGTCACCACCGCAGCTCCTGCCTGTGGATTTTCTACAGGAAGAGGCATTGACGGTTTTGTCTGGAGCACGACCCTGTTGCCGTTGTCGGTTGCCTGCACCGCCGGTTCAACACGGGTGGCTTGAGCGGGATGAGGCGTTGACGGTTTGACCTGGAGAATAACCTTGATGACGTCGCCCGACTCTTTCCTGCCTTCACCAGCAACATTGGCTGCATTCGACAGTTCCTGAGCAGCGGGAGACGGTTTGACCTGGAGAATAACCCTGATGACGTCGCCCGATGCCGCCGGTGTTCCCACAGAAGTATTTTCACGGGTTTCGTGAGCTGACCTTGCGGGAGCAACCTGCGCCTTACGGTCGAGCCCCGTTGCCTTTGCGGTATCTTCGCCGGGAAGGTCCTTCAGCAGCAGGGTTACCTGTTCTCCCGTCGGGAGCCGCAGAGGAAGGATCACTTCGCCATTGTCGATGGCTGACAGAGGAACGGAAACAACCTGTACCGGCCCTTCGTTTACCCTGGGCTGGGACATGTTTGCCGACTGTTGGACTGCCTCAAGCTTGAAACCGGTTTCAGAAGCCTTTCCCTGATTGATCGGCACCAGCTTTAACAGGATTGCCGACTCGGGAAGGAGCTGCTGAACAGTGGCTTCTTCCGCTGGAATAGCCGGATCCGTTTTCACGCCCTTGACCGGTACGGCATCGAGAGCCGGCGTGATCCGGGTAGCCGTTGCCAGAGAGTCTGCCGTATCGGAATCAGGCCTGATTAACGAAAAAGCAGCCGAAAGCTTGGAGCTGCTTTCCGTCGATATTCCCACCTGAGCAACAATCGCCTGCCCGGAGTTTTCAGGTTTGACCGGTATTACGGTCAGCACCTCGGGCATGGGCTGCTGCGGAGACAGAAGAGATACGAGAAGAGCGGTAAAGCCGGCTGCCTCGGCACCGTCCAGCGATTGCCCGCTGTCCGGCTGTTCAGATGATCCCGCAGTTGCCGCGGGAACGCCTTGCACTAACAATTGAACGCTTTCCATCATAAGTACTCACCTCCTTTCTGTTTTGGATGAGACGCATGCGTCTTTGCCTCAATAAGCAAGGAGGGTGCCAGAGGGATTTATGGTTGTAAGTGCTTGTAAAATAGAGAACTCCCCCGGGTTTTTCCCGGGGGAGCATGCAGTGGTGGGAAATATTTACCTAGCGGTTGGCAATGCAGGCCTTCAGCCCGCGTCTTTTCCCTTAAGCGGCTTCCAGCGCAATACTGATGTCGATGTCGCCGTACTGGGTCTTGAGCGGCAATACCAGCGCCTGTACAGTCGTGTGGATGACCATCTCGGGTCCTCTGAGGAGGGAGGGAGGGGTGATGTCACAGGCAAAGCCGGCCTTCTCGAGATAGATAGCAGCCAGACCGGAGACCATATTCCCCAGTTCGCCAATGGCACTGGAGGCCATTTCATCGAACTCCGAAACAGGGTCGCCGATCATGGTGGATGCCACCGCCTTTGCAACAGACTCCTTCATTCCGAACAAAACGTGTCCTTTCACCTTGCCGGTCATGCCGATCTCGATGGAAACCTCGTTGGCGGTGAAGGTCTTCTCCCTGCGGTAGGGAGTCCCTTTTTCGATCTGCGCCTGAATCTCCTTTTCCAGTATCTCCTGGGCTGCTACGATGAACGGGTTGACGAATTCTGCCCTCATGAAGCCTCTCCTTTTTTACAGTTTGAAGATGTTTTCGTTGCTTATCAGTTCTACCAGCATGGCCAGAAACTCTTCCAGATCACGTTCTTCCAGCTCGAGGATCTCGGCGGCCGATTCGTGTATCTCTACCTGGAGTCCCTCATATCCCAGGCCGATGCCCAGGGTGAGGACGAGACAGTTGGCCAGATGTACGATGGCGGTAAGCCGGGGATTGAGGGTCGACTGTTCGGGGATATGATGCCCGCGGATTACCTCGATAAGATTGGCGGGCAGGTTCCATTTTTCCGCGACCAACCCTCCGACCTCGGTGTGGTCGTAACCAAGGACCTCTTTTTCCGCGACGATGAAGGCGATCTGGTCGGACTGGGCCTTGTTGAGGATCTCCTTGACCACTCCCTTCATGTGCTGGTCGACGATCAGCTTGCCGACATCGTGAAGAAGGCCGCCGATATATGCCTCTTCAGGTTCGGGGTAGCGGACCTTGCGGGCGATGATGCCCGCGGCTATGGCGGTGCTCAGAGAGTGCTTCCACAACAGCCCCTTTTCAAGCCCGTAGCCGTCGAGAGACCGGTTATATAGGCCGGCCATTCCGGCTGAAAGGACGATCTCCTTGAGCGCCTTGAAGCCAAGAAGGTTGATGGCGTTCTGGACGGTGGTAATCTCCTTTGAGCGCCCATAATACGCGGAGTTGGCCATTTTGAGGATCTTGGCAACCAGCGACTGGTCGGTCATCACCAGGTCACTTACCTGTCTGACCGAACTGTCTGCGCTGTCGATCAGAGAGAGGATCTTGGTGACAATGATCGGCAGCGCCGGTATGTCTCGCGTATCCTTGACAAGGGCCTCAAGAGTCACTTGTTTCATAAGGGCTTCTCATAGAAAAAGGTTTGGGACAGTTTGAATCCTATGGCCTGATGACTCAGGATCGTCTCCGTACCGCCCACAAAGAGGATGCCGCCCGGCTTCAGGGCGTCAAAAAACCTCCTGTAGAGTTTCTGCTTGGCCTCTTCGGTGAAGTAGATTACCACATTCCGACAACAGATCAGGTCGATATCGGTTTCGTAGGGGTCGTTCAACAGATTGTGCTTCTTGAACGTCACTCTTGACTTGATGGAGTCGTGAAGGTGGTATTTATTGTCCTTCAGCGAGAAGTATTTATCCAGAATCGGCTGTTCCACCTGCCGCACCTCTTCTTTGGAATATACCCCGGTGGCCGCCCTCTTGATGATCTCTTCATCGAGGTCGGTGCCGAATATCCGATGCTTGGAGTTTGGTACGAGCTTGTCGAGGATAATGGCGAGAGTATAAGCCTCCGCCCCGATGGAACAGCCGGCGCTCCATATGTTGAGCCTTGGAGAGCGCTTGAGCAACTGGGGGATGAACTCTTTCTCCAGCTTGGCAAAGAGCGCATGGTCCCGGAAGAGCTCGGACACGTTAATAGTCAGATAGTCGACAAACTTCTTCTTGAGAACAGGATCTTTTTCCAGCTGGTTAACAAACAGGATAAAGCTGTTAATACCTGCCTGGTCCCTGAAGGAGGTGATCCTGCGCTTCATCTGCGCCTCCTTGTAGTAGTCCAGGTCGATATTGACAAGGCGTACCAGCTTCTTTTTGAACAGCTCGTAATCCTGGTCCTGCGTTTGGGACGGTGACGATGGCTGATTGGACATCACGATGTCTTGCTCCTTGCCAATAAGTTGATTGCATCCCCGATGTCGGAAAGGGGGAGTACTTTGTCGACACAACCTGTTTCAACCGCCGCCTTGGGCATTCCATAGACCACACAGGTTTCTTCGTTCTGAGCTATCGTTTTGCCGCCATTTTTGTGTATCAGGCTTATCCCTTTGGCTCCATCGTACCCCATGCCGGTAAGGATGACGCCGACCATCCGCTCCTTGAAAAAATGGACAGCCGAATTAATGGTAACATCGACCGACGGCCGCACTCCCCAGACACGGGGCTCCTGGTTTATATGTACGACTTTTCGACCTTTTTCTTCCGCGACGACCATATGCTGGTCTCCCGGCGCCAGCAGCATGACGCCTTCTCGTATCTCATCGCCGTGCTGGGCCTCTCTCACCTCCAGGGCTGTACTGGCATTGAGGCGCTCGGCGAAGGATTGCGTAAATCCGCTCGGCATATGCTGCACCAGAAGAAATGCAGCGGAAAGAGATGCCGATATCTTCGGAATCACCTGCATCAGCGCCTGGGGACCTCCCGTCGAAGAGCCGATGAGGACAACCTTGTTGGAGTCCGCTAATGGCTTCCCTCCCGCGGGAAGGGATGGCTGTACGGGACCTTTTTCGGGGGCTTTCGCCATGGGTGACGTATATTTCTTCAGTGATGTCACGGAGGCCTTTGCCGCCGCCCGGATCTTCTGGAACAAATCTTCCTTTACCTTGGCCAGATCCAGGGAAATGGAGCCCGACGGTTTCAGGACGAAGTCCATAGCGCCCAGCTGCAGCGCTCTGATGGTCGCCTCCGCCCCTTCTGCAGCCAGGCTGCTGAGGATAATCACCGGCGTCGGTTTTTTGGTCATAAGACGCTCAAGGGCGGTAAGTCCGTCCATCTTCGGCATTTCGATATCCAGCGTAATCACATCCGGATCGAGGGTTTCCAGCTTCTGCAGCAGGTCGACTCCGTCGGTGGCCGTACCGATGACGGTGAATTCCGGGACTTCCCCCAGCATCTTGGTGATGATATTCCTCATGAAGAACGAATCGTCCGTCACAAGGATCTTTATCGTTCGATCAGGCATGATACCTCTCTGACAAACCGCGAGCGGTTAGCAGTTATTGCAGTTTGCTTCCTACCGCACTATTAGAGCAGCTTCTTTACGGCAGCCAGAACCCTATCGGGCTCAAAGGGTTTCAGGACAAAATCCTTGGCCCCCGCCTTGATAGCGTTGATTACCATGGCCTGCTGTCCCATGGCGCTGCACATGACTATCTTGGCGTTCGGGTCAAGACCCCGAATGGCCGACACAGCGGCAATACCATCCATTACGGGCATGGTAATATCCATGAGTACCAGATCAGGACTGGCCGCCTTGTACTGATCGACGGCCTGCTGACCGTTTTCAGCCTCCAGCACCTCAAACCCCTCGCTTTCAAGGAATTTTCGGATCTTGCTGCGTACAAAGGCAGCGTCATCAGTTACGAGAATTTTCGGCATCGTTAATCCCTCCCTTCCTGTTTTTTAGCGTAATCGCTTATAAATCTTTTTCTTCACTTCCCACGGTCCTTACCGTGATTCGACCGGTGTTTACATAGAGCTTGAGAGTTCTTCCGGCAACACCGCCTACCTGCTCACCCCTTATGACAAGCCCCATTTCCTTTAAAATTTTCTTTACCGCTTCCACGTTACGCTCTCCGATATTGAAACTCATGCTGACGCCCACGTGGGAAAGCATCTGGGCGCCACCGCATATCTTTACGACAAGCCGTTCTTTTTTCGCCCCCTGCTTGTACATGCTGTCAAAGAGCACGGGAAGCCCCTGGTCGGCGAACTTGGTTTTCGAATCACCGTCGGCATTCCCACCACTGTCGGGAAGGACGATATGGATCATTCCCGCCAGCTTCGCGACAGGGTCGTAAGCCGCAACACCAACGCATGACCCAAGTCCGATGGCGGCAATCGTCATGACGGGGTCGGCTGTTACAAACCACTCTCCAAGCCCTACGGACTTCATTTGACTCATAATGCGCCGCTCTCCAGCCTTGCCAGTATCGTTGATGTAGATGAAGAACTCGGTATCAGCATGAAGTTGCCCAGTACGGAATGGCTGCCCTCGGTAAAAGTGGTGTCGATCACAAGGGACTGATTGCCTTCCATGGCAACCTGGGCCGAGAGCGTATTGAGAATCGACCCCATCATGTCGATGACCAGTGCCGGCGGTGAAGGGGTGCATTTCAGTCCGGTAAAATCAGCCATGGCGTTGAGGAAAAATGAGCCGACCATATTTCCCACTTCTTTCAGGGCCGACTGCGCCATGTCATCCATGGAGGTCGTGGTGCCTGAAGGGTTTTCCATGAGAAGATCAACAAGGTTCAACGCCGCCGCGTAATCCCACAGGAGCATGATATGTCCGCTGATGTCGCCAGATATCTGAAGATACACGCCGACGGCGTCCTCTTCTTCGCCTCCCACTAAGCTTGGTATCTGGCCGAATGGAATGATATTGGTTACGGGATTCTCCGAGACGATCTTCAGGTTTACCATGTCGGCCAGGGCCTTGGTGGCATTCTGCAGGCCAAGATTGGCTATTACCTTGAAGCTCTCCAGCTGTTTCTCCGTAAGCAATCGTTGCTCGGACATTTATTCCTCCACCGTTGTCAGGCCATCGCTCCTGTCATACGCTCCCGGATCTCATCACTTATGATGGACGGGACGTCGAGGATGAGGGCAACTTTTCCGTTTCCGAGAATGGTCGCGCCCGAGAACCCGCGAATATCCCCGACAAAACGACCCATGTTCTTGATAACCACTTCCTGTTTTCCTACCAGGTTGTCGACGACAAACCCTACCCGCTTTCCGCTGGCCCCTACTACCACGACATAAAAGCTGTCGTCCGACTTTGCTCGGGATGACGACATATGGCTGCCGCCTATAATCAGTTCCTGCTTCTCCTCAGTCAAGAGGAAGCTCCGTTTGAGCCATATAAGGGGCAGGGTGGAGCCTCTTAGGACGATCACCTCGCGGTTGTTTATCGTCTTGACCGTATCCTTTTCCACCTTGATGGTCTCGTTAACGCTGCTTAAGGGGATGGCGAAAATACGGCCTGTAACCTCAACCAGCATGGCCTGGATGATGGCCAGGGTGAGGGGAAGTTTGACGGTGAAGCAGGACCCCTTTCCCACCACGGTGTCTATTGAAAGGGTACCATTCAATTTCTCGATATTGGTTTTTACGATATCCATGCCGACGCCGCGGCCGGAGATATCGCTTACCACCTTTGCCGTAGAGAGGCCCGAAATGAAGATGAGGTTCAGGGCTTCGTGCTCGTCCATTCTGTCGCCCGCCTCCTGGGTAATGTGCCCTTTTCTTACGGCGCTGGCGACAAGCTTCTTACCGTCAATACCCTTGCCGTCGTCCTGCACCCGGATGACGATATGGTTTTCCTCGTGACACGCCGAGAGGCGTATCGTGCCGACGCGGGGCTTTCCGATGGTTTCCCGCTCGTCGGGGGGTTCAAGGCCGTGGTCGGCGGCATTCCGCAGTATGTGGATGAGGGGATCGCCTATCACTTCGATGACGGAACGGTCCAGTTCGGTTTCCTTGCCTTCGACGATGAAGTTTACCTCCTTGCCTGCCTTCTGGGCCAGGTCGCGGATCATGCGGGGGAACTTGGAAAAGACCGTGTCGACAGGCATCATCCGGGCCTTGAGGATCTCGGCCTGAAGGTCCTGCGTGATGCGGCCTATCTGGGAGGAGGTAAAGGTAAGATCATCCACCAGTTCGCTGGATTCCACCTCGATGCCAAGGAGTGAACCGAGCTGGGCCAGGCGAGTCCTGCTGATGACCAGTTCTCCCACGAGGTTCATGAGGTTGTCGAGCCGCTCGACATCAACGCGAACAGTCTGTGCCGCGGTTTTCTGGGCGATCTTCTTGAGTTCGTCGGCGGACTTTCCGCGGGCAGCGGGGCCCAGGTCGACCTGACGCCGGTCTTCCGTGACCGGGGCCGGGGCGGTTTGTTCCGCGGCAGCAGGTTTTGCCGATTGTTCCGAAGAAGGCTCGACGGATGAGACATCTGCCTTGTCGATCTCCGCAATAGCCATGACCGCCTCTTTAATCTTGTCGGCGGGCTCATTTGTCGCCATGAATACGGAAAGGGCGTGTCCCAGGTCTTTATCGGACTCCATGTCTTCCTGGGAGGGGTTTGAAGCGGCAACTTTCCCCAACTCTCTTAGCGCCTCAAGTACCTGAAACATTCTTATGGAGCCCATGAAGCAGCTTTCGCTCAGGACAACGGCGACCACAACTGGGGTGCCGCCGCAGGCCTGGGCGGCATCGTGTAATTTTGCCTTGACTTCGTCGGACACGGTGGGTGCGGCCTTCTTGTTTTCCGCGGGGGCTTTGGCGGCAGGCGTGGCTCCACCCGACATTACGGCATTAAGCTGCCCGACAAGCCTGGGAAGGTCAACCTCCCGTTCCTGCCCGTCGATAACCTCGTCTTTCAGAAGTCTCAGGCCGTCCAGGGCGACAAAGAGCGCCTCCGTCACGGCCAGAGAGACGGCGAGCTCGTTTTTCCGGACCTTGTCCATGACATTTTCCATGGCATGGGCAAGCTCGGTCATCCGCTTGTGGCCGAGGGTCGCCGACGATCCTTTAAGGGTATGGGCTGCCCTGAACATCTCCTGCATAAGGTCGGTACTGCTGTCGCCCTGCTCCATTCTCAGGATGTTTGATTCCAGCAGCTCGAGCTGCTCATCGGCCTCAGCGATGAAGAGTTTTATGTCCTCCGGGGACATGTCGTCGAACTGAATACTCATAGTGCACCCCTTCTTGTACAAGTGGACAGGAATGTTGTAGTCATCGGCAGATGAAGTACAGATATTAAGATGAAAACAGAACAAAAACCAAAGGCTGACAGGGAAATCATGGACGAACCATTTTTTCTCCGACGCTCTTTGGGTGATACACCTGATTACACTTGGGGCATGCCGATGCCGTCTCCGAATTTATCGGTCTTTGCGAAGGTTACCTTTAACTGATTATGTTCCAGCGGGATTCTGATCGTAAATACAGCGCCCGTCCCTTCCGTTTTGTTGGAGGCGGAGATGGTCCCTCCGTGGCTTGCAATAATGCCCTGGCAGATGGATAGTCCCAGCCCTGTCCCTTCGCCCACCCCCTTGGTGGTGAAGAAGGGGTCGAATATGAGGGGCAGAATATCCGGTTCTATGCCCGGACCACCGTCTTCAATCCCTATCATTATATGAGCCTTGCCGTCCAGCGCCGATTCATCACCCCGTCGGGAGCGGATGGTTATGGTACCGCCGGAGGGCATAACGTCCCGGGCATTGATAAGGAGGTTGATGATGACCTGTTGCAGCCGTACACGTTCACAGAATATCGGAGGAAGGTCTTCAGCCAGGTCCTGAGCGATATCGATGGTGGCCCAACTCTGGAATTGATGGGCAACCAACAGAGTGCTTGAGGTAATGATATCATTGACGTCCTCATCGCGGCGCTCAGCTGAAGTTTCCCTGGCATACGACTTGAGCGCTTCAATGATTTTGACACAGCGCCAGCCGGAGTCCTGTATTTTCTTTGTGAATCGGCGTATTTCTTCCCTGTCGATGGTTTCCTTTTCCAGTCGTCGGTCTATGCTTTCGGTAAAACCGATGACGGCGGTGAGTGGATTATTGAGTTCATGAGCAATTCCTGCCGCAAGAGTGCCTATGGAGGCCCGCTTTTTATCGCGGATGAGGGCTTCCTGCAGCTGCTCCCGCGATGCATTCAGTTTGGCTACCATAGAGTTGAACTCTTCCGAAAGGACCTGTATTTCGTCCCCCGTCTTTACTTCCACATGGTAATCGAGTTTGCCGTCCTTCACGGCTTCGACACCCGTATAAAGCTCTTTGAGGGGGGTTATCAGCTGACGGTTGGTAGTGTGATGCAGGCCGGCGATCATCAGGGTAATGATAATAATGGAGGGAAGGGCTACCTTGATGAAAAATCCGGACAGCTTTTCAGTAAGCTTCATCTCATGAAGCCCCACTACAATGAAAATGTTGCTGCCGTTATTTGATGAAAAAGGGAGCTTTGTATACCCGCTGACAAAATCGATGTTGTGCTTTGACATGGAAAACCAGCCGGTGTTTTCCGACAGCTGCGTCATTTCGTCCCGGGTATACTGGTCGTTGTCGTCACCGAGGCAGTCGAAAAGAACCGTACCGTCTTCCCTTACAAGGTCGACATGGTAGAGATGCTCACCTTTGGTATGGTTCATCCCGATGTCGATGGCAAAAAAATCAGCAAGCGCGTTTTCGGAAATGGATCCGCCGGCGGGAGCAAAGTGGGCGATGACATCTTCGCTGTAACACTGGGCTACTGACTGAAGCACTTCACCGGTATTCTGGTAAATGATACCCTTTGCGACCCACAGAGAGAGGGTGATGCCGATGATGCCGGGTACCAGGGCAATCAGCAGGATGGAAGAAAGAACTTTTCTTTTTAGTTTCACTATAGGGGAGACCCGGGGCGATAATTACACGTTTACGCTCGTACCTGCCTTAACAAGTGCATTTTTTGCTACTTCCTTGAGATAAGCCATTCTGAATGGTTTTTTCACGCAATCTACGGCCCCCCGACTCATGGTTTCGCTCATGTACCCTTCACCGACATGTCCGGTAAAGGCGATAATCGGTCGCTGGGGGTATATCTTCTTGAGAAGGGTGATAACCTCAAGGCCGTTGAGCTTGGGCATGACCATGTCGATGATCAGGAGGTCATAGGGCTTATCCAGGGCCTTAAGGACGGTCTCATAGCCGTTCTTTGCAGTTGAGACCGAATAGCCTTCGCTCGAAAACTCCTCTTCCAAAAGCTCCAGTATCTGGTCTTCATCATCGGCGATCAGTATCTGAGCATTGCTCATAAATTCCCCCTCTTTTCCTGACGTATGGTTGTTTGAAAAAGCCCTCACTCAGCATGATTACAGAAGCGGTGGAGACGAGTCGTCTCCGATTCCTGAAGATGGAGAAATTGTACACCGGTCTCATACACATGCCCGCCGTTCTCCGATTCCAGCTCTTCCACTCGCACGACCCTTCCAAGCGCTACAATCGGTTTCTGGCCGTCGGGAAGATAAAGCTCAAGTTCCGAAACACATCCCACCGGCAGGGATTCGTTGTTAATGAAAAGTATCCCGCCGGCGCTCACGTTTCGAGCAATGACACCATCCCGTCGCAGGTCGTTCTCATGGTCCAGAAAGGTGCGGAGCACCGCAACTGAAGAATCAAGGCGGTAAAAAAGCCGCCGCTCCGATGGTTTGTCAGGAGATTTCTTCATGGTTCCTCCCGTTAAAGATATTTTTTAAGAGTACCCAGCAACTCTTCTACCTTGAACGGCTTGGTCATGCAGGTAATAGCCCCCAGGCGGACGGTTTCAGACATCTCGCCCGATTCGGCATGCCCTGTGAAGGTGATGACTGGGATATTCGGTGCGATCTTTCTCATAATCCTGAGGGCGTCAACTCCGTTTAGGCGGGGCATCTTGATGTCCATGAGGATGAAGCCTATGGATTCTCTTTGGTCCAGCAAGGCAATCACCCCTTCTACACCGTTTCTTGCAAGGCGCGTTTTGTAACCGTTGAACTCCAGCGCTTCCTTGACCATTTCCAGGACTACTTCCTCATCATCTACTATCAGGATTTCTTGCGCCGGCATTTCGGTTGTCTCTCCGTAATCAATATTAATATATATAGCACAGTGGAAAATATAGTCGAATTTCCACCGGGGTATTGACCTGGTCTGTTGTCAACAGGCGTTACCTTATTGATATGCTTCCTTGCCGTAAGGAACGGGCAACCCTCCTCTCGTTGAGAGAAAGCCTTGGCGGTCTTTATTGCCGCATGATGGACGCTTGCTTCGATGCTGGATGCCTTTGCTTATCCTTCGATAAGCCCCGCCGGGGCATCCGAAGTAGCCAGTTGAAGCCCGGCCTTTTCCTGATGAGAAAGTATCTTCTCGGTATCGAGGAGAATGATCAGCTTGCTCTCGATCTTCCCCACCCCCTTGATATATTCAGCATCAAGGCTGGCAACGATGGGAGACGGTGGTTCGATATCCTCGTCGTTGAGCTTGATAACCTCGGATACGGCATCTACTACCATGCCAACCGTGATCTCCCCGACCTTGATCACGACTATCCGCGTATTCTTGGTCTGCTCTCCCATGCCCAGGCCAAAACGCTTTCTCAAATCGATGACAGGGATTATTTTACCACGAAGATTGATAACCCCCTCGACAAATTCGGGTGCTCTGGGGATCTCCGTGATTTCCTGCATCCGGATAATCTCCTGGACCATGGAGATGGGGACTCCGAAGACCTCACCCGCCAGCTCGAAGCAGACCAGTTTTTCTTCATAATAGGATTTTGCCGCAACATCCATAACTATTCCTCCTCTGCATTGTCAGAAATATAAATAAACGCAGCGTTGTTCTATTGTTCCTTGAGCGGTTCAGCCTTCCCCATTTTCCCGCTAATCCTGGCTGAAAGCTCCGGGCTGAGGACTGCCATGACCTTGGCAGCCTGCTTGGGTTTCATCCTGGAAACAACCTGCAGGAGAAGGTTGATGTCGAGCTTTTCCACTACGGGCGCCAGCTGTTCAGCGGGCATCGAATCAAATATCTTTGCAAGTCTCTTCAGGTTTTTTTCCCTGACATCGTCGGCGATTCCCAGTAATGCCCTGTTGTCTTCAAGCAGCTTTTCGATATCTTTCCTCGCCGCGTCGAGTTTTGCCAGTTCATCCGCGATACCTTTCTTTACCTGGGCAATTCGCTCCTCTTCTACCTTCAGGGCCTCTTCCCGCTTTTTCAGCTCGGCCTCTTTGCGGGCAAGGCTCTCGGCCAACGGGCTCCTGTCCTGTTGCTCCGTCGCACCGGTTTCTCCGGCCTTTGCTGGTGGATCCTGTCCATAGCTTGGAGTGAATAATAATGAAAACAGAAAAAGACCAATTATTACAGGCATTTTCTGTCTGTCGAGATGAGGGCGCATTCGTGATACCTCTGTCAAATTTCTTCTTTCCGGGCAAAAACCCCCGGCTTGGTAATACAGAGATCGGCGTAACAGAAAGTAAACTTTAGAGAATTCTTTATCTGTTTGCGGAAGGCTGGCCGGACTGACAGGGGCGGTCTAATACCCTGGCGGTACCGAGCTGAGGAGAGCGGGAAGTTACCGTCCCGCCATCTTGTGGTTTTGAGCGATCATCGATATTTCGTCGATGAACTTTTCTTCTTTTTTCTGCAGCTGCTTGTTGAAGCACAGAAGGTCTTTTTCCTTCAGTGTTTCCATGGCTTTTTTCTCGCCGCTGGCTTTCAGCAGAGCCTGTCTTTTTTCGGCATCAAGCCTCATGAGCTGGTTGATACGTTCTTCCTGGCGGACAATCTCGTTTTTAAGGTCATCGTGAAATGTAGAGTAGAGCTTGACCTCTTCGATCCTTGTCTGCTGGTTGTTGCGTAGTTCATTTCGGGAGGCGGCGAGGGCCGAAAGGAGGTTTTCGAGCCGCGTTTTTTCCCGGGCGATGAGAGTTTGAACTTCGGCGAGTTCCTTCTCCGCCTTTTTCTGCGCCCAGTCACGCTGGTTAAGCACTGTCTCGAAACGAAACTCAAAAGCCACGATACACCTCTTAGTTTGCAGGAGGGAACAAGGTAGTCAACTCCTGTACCGCATCATTATAGCGCACATGAACGTCTGTTGCTTGTCTTAGGTAGTTGTTGATCGGATCGTACATGGAAATAGCGTAGTCGATGTCCTTGCTGCTCCCTGCCACATAGGCTCCGATATTGATAAGGTCTTCCGATTTTCTATAGGCGGCAAGAGTCTGTCGCAGTCTCTGGTTCCCTGCATAATGTTCCCGGCTGACGATGTCGGGCATCAGACGACTGATGCTTTCAAGGGCATCGATGGCGGGGAAATGGTTTCTGGTCGCCAGATCACGGGAGAGGACGATATGGCCGTCGAGGATCGACCGGGCTGCGTCGGCGATGGGGTCATTCATGTCATCGGCTTCTACGAGCACGGTGTAGAGCCCTGTAATACTGCCCGGTCCGTCGGCGTTGCCGGCCCGCTCCAGCAGCTTGGGAAGGGTTGCAAAGACCGACGGGGTATAACCCTTGGTAGTCGGCGGCTCACCTACCGCCAGCCCTATTTCCCGGTGGGACATGGCGAAACGGGTCACCGAGTCCATCATCAGAAATACATTGGCGCCCTGGTCCCGGAAATATTCGGCGATGGCGGTTGCCACGAAAGCGCCGCGCATGCGCACAAGGGGGCTTTGGTCTGAGGTGGCGGCAACAACCACCGAACGCATGAGCCCTTCTTTGCCGAGGTCACGCTCGAGAAAATCGTTAACCTCCCTGCCGCGCTCTCCAATAAGGGCGATGACGTTGACATCGGCGGAAGAGTTTCGGGCAATCATGCCCAAAAGAGTGCTTTTCCCGACGCCGCTTCCGGCGAATATGCCCACGCGCTGCCCTTTGCCCAGGGTCAGCAGCCCGTCGATACATTTGATGCCGGTGCCCAGGGGCTCGGTGATCCTCTTCCTGAGCAGCGGATTCAGGGGGGGGTGGTATATGGGGTATTCCTGACGGACATCAGTCAGGGGCTGGCCGTCCAATGGATTGCCAAGACCGTCGAGTATGCGCCCCAGCAGGCCGCGGCCAACACGCATCGACGCCGCCCGCGAGCTACGTTCAACGATGCTTCCCGGACCTATGCCCGCAATATCTCCAAGGGGCATGAGCAGAACGGAGTTGGGTTTGAATCCGACGACCTCCGCCAGGATGGGTTCTTCAGGGTCACTGAGCTTTGAATGGATAAGGCAGAGTTCCCCAACCGATACCGCCGGACCGTGAGATTCCACCAGCAGGCCGATCACCTGGGTCACTCGGCCGTTCATCTTTACGGTTTCGGTACGGTCGAGAAGCGCTCCGTATTTGTCCAGATCAATGGTCTTCATTCTGCAGCCCCAGTAATGACTTGGTAATCTCGGAGAACTGTTTGCCGATCCTTGCGTCCACGCTTCCCGAGTTAGTTTCTACTATACACCCTCCGGTCTCGATGGCGGGGTCGGCTTCAATGGTAAAACTCTTGACGCGATCAGGGTTGATCGGGATGCTGGTTTTGAAGTCGTAGATATGAGAGTAGTCTTCCGGACTGACGCGTACCCGGATAAAAGGGCTTCCGCTGACACGCGTAACACACTGCCGTACCATTTCGAGGGCGATGTCGGGCTGGATCAATACCTCCCGATCAACTACCTTTCGAGCGATTCGCAGGATGAGATCAACCATGTTGAGTTCCGACTGCCGGAAGATCTTGTCTTCCAGGTCGGAAAGCTCTGTAAGAGCATCTCCGAATCGTACAGCGATATCGGTGATCTGTCTCTGCATATTTTCGCGGGCGGCCTTCTCTCCTGTCTGGTATCCCCGCTCGAAGGCCTGCTGCTCAATCTCCCTGGCCCTTTTCATTGCCTTGTCGACGATGGCGACGGCCTTTTGTTCCGCTGACGTGACCGGATCGCTATCCGAGAACTCGTAGATACCCTCTTCCGGTTCAACGAATTCACTCAGAACTACGGCCTCTTCCGCTTCAAACGGTTTCAGTTCCTGCGCCGAAGAATCATGAGCCTTGATAATGTTTGACATGATCTACCTCTATACAAAGACCTCTTCGCCACCCCTGCCGCTGATGACGATCTCGCCGTCTTCTTCCAGCTTTCTTGCCACCTTCATAACCACCTGCTGGCCGGCCTCCACATCTTTTACCCTGATCGGGCCGAGAAGTTCCATCTCTTCGCGGATATTGTTCGCCGCGCGCTGGGACATGTTCTTGAGGATCTTCTCCCTGATCGCCTCTTCCGCCCCCTTGAGGGCGATAATGAGGTCCTTGGTCTCCACATGCTTGAGTATCTTCTGGATACCGCGGTCGTCGACCAGGACCAGGTCGTCGAAGACGAACATCTTTTTCCGGATCTCCTCGCCCAGCATCGTATCCTTGGCCTCGATCGTCTCGAGGATGCTCTTTTCCGACTCCTTGTCCACCCGGTTAAGAAGCTCGACCACGGTATCAACGCCGCCGGCCCGGTACTGCTTGGTAGCGCCCAGCGCCTTGATCCTTCCCTGGAGGATCTTGTCCACCTCGTCGACCATCTCCTGGGAGGTCTTGTCCAGGTTGGCCAGGCGGAATACGACATCGGACTGTATTTCGTTGGGCAGCCCCTTGAGGATGAAGCCGCCCTGGTCCGGATCGAGATAGGCGAGTATCACCGCGATGGTCTGTGGGTGTTCACCTTTGATCAGTTCGAGCAGCTGGCCGGCATCCACCTTGTGCAGGGTCTTGAAGGGAACTGCCCCGGCAGTTCCCTTGAGGCTCGATATGATCTTGGCTGCCTTGGCCGGGCCAAAGGCCTTGATAAGCATATTTTCCGCGTAGCCGAATCCGCCGCGCTTGACGTGTCCGTGGGCTACGGCGATCTTGTGAAACTCGTCGAGGACGCTTCCCACAACCTCGGAAGGGACCTGCTCCATCTCGGTGATTGCCGCGGCGATCTCTTCCGCGTCACTCTCCTTGAAGTGCTTAAGTACCTGGCCGGAAGCTTCTTCACCCAGGCTGATAAGCACTACCGCCACCTTCTGCAGCGGTTTGAGTATCATTGACCTTGAAGTGGCCATGGGTTACTTCCCTTCCTCCACCCATATCTTTAACAGGCCGCTGAAATCTTCCGGGCTCTTCTGGGCCGATTCAGTCAGCTGTCGCTTCACTGCCTCCCTGGCGATCGCTTCCGGTGTAGGGGTTTCTTCCGCCGTCATTTTCGCCCTTATTTCGGCCTCCAGTTGTTCAGCGGTCTTCCCGGCGGGAAGCGATGTCCCTTTACCTGTTTTTCTAGGGGTGGTCAACGCACCGACGATAGGTTTCACGACGAACAGGATAAGAAGGATGCTTATCAGGGCGATGGTACCGTATTTGGCGCCGGCCATGATAAGTGCCCTCGTATCAAGGGGAGACTTGGCGGTCATCGCCTCGCCGTCCACCGCGGTCTCGAAGGGGACGTTGGTAACCTGAAGAAGGTCGCCCCGTTGAGGATCAAGCCCTACGGCGTTGGCGACAAGCTTCTGGTACTGGTCGAGCTGGGTCTTCGAGAGCGGTGCATATTCCCGGGTCTCTTTGCCTTGGGCATCCTTGCTGACCTTGTAAGTACCGTCAAGGACAACGGCCACGGAAAGCTTCTCGATCTTGCCTACCGGCAGCACGGAATGCCTCACGGTCTTGCTGACCTCATAGTTGATGGTCTCTCCGCTGCGTCCTGACTGGGAGTTGGTTCCTCCTACCTCGGCCGTTGCCGTGCCGAGATTTGACCTTACCCCCGGAACTCCCTTGGGTGTCGAGGTGTTTGACGATTTCTCCTCGGAGCGCTGCTCACTCCTTATTGCAATGGTGTCAGGGTCATACTTCTCCTCGGTCTGTTCAATCTGGGAGAAGTCAAGGGATGCCGTTACCCGGGTAATAGCCTTGCCGGGGCCCATAATCCCCTCGAACATCGTCTGGACCTGCTTCTCCAGGTCCTTCTCGATCTTTCGCTGGTATTCGAGCTGCGAGGTGGTCATCCTGCCGATGGCCGAGTCGTCGGAGTTGGCCGACAGGATCTTCCCGTGCATGTCAACTACCGTAACGCCGGAAGGGGCCAGTCCTTCAACACTGCTGGCCACAAGATGGACGATGCCGTTGACCTGATCGCGGCTCAGCAACGCGCCTCCCTTGAGCTTGAGGACGACCGATGCCGTAGGCTTCTTTTCCTGGTCGATAAAGAGCGATTTTTCGGGCAGGGCAATATGGACCCTGGCCTGGACTACTTCGGAAAGCTGGAGGATGGTGCGGGTAAGTTCGCCCTGAAGCGCCCGCTGGAAGTGCATCTTCTGTACAAAGTCGGTCATGCCGAGCTGGGTCTTGTCAAAGATCTCGAACCCTACCCCCGCGCCCTGGGGAAGTCCCTGGCTGGCCAGTTGCAACCTTGTTTCATACACCTGGGCCGCCGGGACGGAGACAACGGTCCCACCACCGGAGAGCTCGTAGGGAACCCGCTGTTCCTTCAGCTTGGCGATAACGGTCCCTGCATCATCGGGGCTGAGGTTGGCGTAAAGTACCTGATAGTCGGGCTTGTTCGCCCAGTAGAGCAGGCCGCCAAAAGCGAGCATCGAAAGGGCGAAGACCACTGCCATGGTGATCTTCTGTCCTGTTGTCAAGTTGCCCAATACTGTACGAAGCTGGTCAATGAATGCCATGGTACCTCCTGATAGCAGCGCAGCGGGTATAGCGTTGTGATTGAATGCTACACGCTATGCGCCAGCCTCTTACACCTGCGTCCGCATGATCTCCTGGTAGCTCTCGACGATCTTGTTCCTGACCTGCATCATGGTCTGAAACGCGACGTCGGCCTTCTGCATGGCGATCATCGTCTCGTGAATGTCTTTCACCTTGCCCGTGGTGAGATCCTTGATCGACTGGTCGGCGTTCGCCTGAAGGGTATTTACCTCCTGGATCGCCTCCTTCAGCGCCTCACCGAAGCCCTTGCCGTCGGGTTTCTGGAGGGGGGATTTGCTTCCCGGAGTTATATTGCCCGGCTGTAATCCGTTTATTTTCATGTCCTTCATTGCGATTACTCCTGTGAATAGCGGTTCGGTTCAGGGGTATCTCAGATAGCTGTCTTATTTACCTATATCCAGGGCGCGCATCGCCATGTCCTTCGCCGAGTTCATGGCGGTAACATTGGCCTCATACGACCGCGTGGCGGCCAGAAGGTTTACCATCTCCTCCACCAGGTTGATATTGGGCATGGCCACATAGCCGTCGGCATTGGCGTCGGGATGGGCAGGGTCGTACTGCATGCGCGGAGGTGTCTTATCCTCTGTAATCTCCGAGACGGACACCTTGTTTACCTGGTCCTGCAGTACCTGGCCAAAGGCTGCTCCCTCGGGACGGGCCTCAAACACCACGTCCTTCCTCTTGTAGGGACCGCCCTCAGGGGTCCTCGTGGTGCTCACATTGGCCAGATTGCCGGAGATGACATTGATCCTCGTCCTCTGGGCGGTAAGGCCGGAAGCGCTTACATTAATGGCATCGAGGAGACCCATCTGTTACCTCCTTCCTTCGCTAATGGCATATTTGAGGCCGGCGAATTTCTTGGCGAGGATCTGCGCCGACGTATTGTATTGCAGGGTATTCTGGGCCAGCTTGCTCATTTCTTCATCGACGCTTACGTCATTGTCGTCATTTCTGAGCGTGCCTTCGGAATCCGAAGTCTGCGCCGTCATCATGCTTTCCGTATCACCGGAAAGGTGGTTTGGATGAGTCTTTTTCATGTCGCCGGTGCTGACGCCCATCGCCTTGCTCAGCTCGTTTTCGAAAGAGATATCCTTGGACTTGTAACCGGGTGTCTCGGCATTGGCGATATTACTGGAGAGGACCGCATGACGCTGGGACCGGATGTCCATCGATTTGCCCAGCAGGCCTATGGTGCCGCCAAAGAGTGAATCCGCCATTGAGAAGCTCCTTTTTCAGAAGGATGAGACAACTGTTCACCAGGAAATTAGCAAGAGCTGTACCAAGGCGTCGGAAAGTTTGCTGTTTGACTAAAAATCCAATAAAATCAATCAGTATCGATTGAGAGGGGTCGAGTCCACCGAAAGCCGTTCATCGTGGTGGCGCCAAATAGTAGGAAATCTTTGCCTACCGCAGTGGCGCGATTGACATAAAAGATTGACCATGTTACGTTTACCGCGGGTTTGCGGTTGCCATTACGAATCTCAGGGGAGAACATCATGCGAATAGGGATCCTTACCGGCGGGGGAGACTGCCCCGGCCTTAATGCAGTGCTTCGGGCGGTGGTGCGTCGTGCGGACAAGTACGGCTTTCATGTCACCGGTATAAGGGATGGCTGGAAGGGTCTGCTGGAGCCGGATACCTATCATCTCGACGCCGAAGCGGTATCGGGCATTCTCCATCTTGGCGGCACCATTTTAGGCACCTCCCGCACCAATCCCTTCGCCAAACCTGAAAATGAGAAGAAACTGCTGGAAAACATAAAGCTCCTCGATCTCGAGGTCATCATGGGCGTGGGCGGTGACGACACCCTGGGGGTGCTCAACAAGCTGTCGGGACACGGTATAAAGACCATCGGCATTCCCAAGACCATCGACAACGATCTCATGGGGACCGACTTCACCTTCGGATTCTACACCGCCGTCGACCGCGTAACCGCCGCCATCGACAACCTCCACAGCACCTCCGAGGCCCATCACCGGGTAATGGTGGTGGAGATCATGGGGCGTCACGCGGGCTGGATCACCGCCTTCGGCGGACTGGCCGGCGGCGCCGACCTCATCCTTGTCCCCGAGAAGAAGTTCAAGATCGAGGAGGTCTGCGAAAGCATCAAACGCCGCTTTGCCAAGGGCAGGAAGTTCTTCATCATCGCCGCCTCGGAAGGGGCGAAGCCCGATGAAAGCGAGGCCCTCATCACCAAGACCACCAAGCGGGATGCCTTCGGGAACGTCATGCTGGGCGGCATCGGCGAGATGCTGGCCGAGAAGATAGAAGAAAAGACCGGTTTCGAGACCCGCCACGTGGTCCTGGGCCATCTTCAGCGGGGCGGCTCGCCGTCGGCCTACGACAGAATACTGGGGACCCGCTACGGGATAAAGGCCGCCGATCTGGTCCATGAAGGCAAGTTCGGTCGCATGGTTGCGCTCCACGGTACGGAGATTGTCGATATCCCCCTTTCCGAAGGGGTCATGGCCGGCGGAGAGAAGCAGTACAAGCTGCTCGACATGGCCTACATGGAGCTGGCCGAAACCTTCTTTGCTTAATGACAGACTCTTCTCTCCTCTCCATCGCCGACCTTCGCGTCACCTTTTCCACCGACGAGGGGCGACTTACCGCCGTTGACGGCGTAAGCCTCCGCGTCGAGCGGGGAAAGGTCCTTGGCATCGTGGGGGAGAGCGGCTGTGGCAAGAGCGTCACCGCCCATTCCATCCTCCGCATCCTCCCTACCCCGCCCGCAAAAGTAGAATCAGGCCGCATCGAGTTCGAAGGCCGCGACCTCCTGCCCCTTCCCGAAAAGGAGATGCAGAGTATCCGGGGCGGCCGCATCGCCATGATCTTCCAGGAACCGATGACCTCGCTGAACCCGGTCTTCACCGTCGGCTATCAGATCGCCGAGCAGGTCATGGCACACACCGACGCGAGCAAGGCCGAGGCCTGGAAGAGGGCCGAAGAGCTGCTTACCCTCGTCGGGATGCCCGAGCCCGCCAAGCGCCTGAAGGAGTATCCCCACCAGTTAAGCGGCGGCATGCGGCAGCGGGTCATGATCGCCATGGCCATCTCCTGCGAGCCCGCGCTGATCATCGCCGACGAACCCACCACGGCGCTGGACGTCACCATACAGGCGCAGATCCTCGAACTGCTCAACAGAATTCGCCGGGAGCTGGGCACCTCTGTCATACTCATCACCCACGACCTGGGGATTGTCGCCGAGATGACCGATCATGTCGCCGTTATGTACGCCGGGCAGGTGGTGGAGGAGTGCGATACCGCCGCTCTTTATGCAAAGCCGCTCCACCCTTACACCATGGGATTGATGGCATCGCTTCCCTCAACCCACGCCGCAGGCAGGAAAGAGCGGCTGACCGCCATTCCCGGCATGGTTCCCCGGCTCATCAACATTCCAGCGGGGTGTCGGTTTGCCGACCGTTGCCGTTATGTGATCGATGACTGCCGAAAGGCCCCCGTGCCACTGGCGGAGATTGATGCGGGCCACAGCTCCCGCTGCATCCGGGCAGGCGAGATAGCGCGGGGGACGGTCTGATGCTGCTGAAGGTGGAGAATCTGAAAAAGCACTTCCCCGTCAAGGGCGAGGGTTTACGGCCGAAAAAAGAGGTGCTTCGGGCCGTGGACGGCATCTCCTTTACCCTCGACAAGGGTGAGGTGCTCGGGCTGGTCGGCGAGTCGGGCTGCGGCAAGTCCACCGCGGGTCGCGCCATCCTTCGCCTCACCGAGCCCACCGAAGGCACAGTACACCTCGACGGCGAAGAGATCATGACGGCAGACTCGGCACGAATGCGCACCCTGCGGCGCAGCATGCAGATCGTCTTTCAGGACCCCTTTGCGTCGCTCAACCCCCGGATGAAGGTCGGCGATATCATCAGCGAACCGCTCACCGTCCACGGCCTCGCCAGGGGGCAGGAGCTTAAGGAACGGGTGGCGGAGCTTCTCGGAAAAGTCGGCCTGCCTGCCGACGCGGCGGGGCGTTATCCCCACGAATTCTCCGGTGGCCAGCGACAGCGGATCGGCATCGCCCGGGCGCTCTCGCTCAAACCCAGCCTCATCGTTGCCGACGAACCCGTCTCCGCCCTCGACGTCTCCATACAGGCCCAGGTCATCAACCTGCTGGAGGACCTGCAGGCCGAGTACCGGCTCGCCTTCCTCTTCATCTCCCACGACCTCAACATCGTGCGCCATTTTAGCGACCGCGTCGCCGTCATGTATCTGGGCATCTTCATGGAGATGGGCGACAGCGAAGAGATATACCGCAATCCCCTACACCCCTACACCCAGTGCCTTCTCTCCGCCATCCCCGTGCCCGACCCCGAGCGGAAACGGCAGCGGATTGTCCTTGCCGGCGATGTCCCCAGCCCCATCAACATACCTACCGGTTGCCGGTTTCATCCCCGTTGCCCCAAGCGATTTGAGCCCTGTGACAAAGAGGTGCCGGAGTACAAGGACGCGGGCGGCAATCATTGGGTGGCGTGTCATTTGTATTAGAACGGGTAACGGAGCTGCTGTCTTGTCCCGCCACCTTGAACCCCTTGACACATGAATCGAGTAGGCAGATAGTTGGACAATCAACGGTGGTGCGATGGTTCTGTCAGTCGTTTAGCGTTATTTTTGTGTTGCTAAACGAAACCGTATAATCATTTGTTGGGTTAGCTCATTGCGAATCCTCGTCCGATATAAAGACAGCCTGCGAAAGTTTGTGGTTGTAGAATCCAGTGACCGAGATGGTTCCCTGATGCTCGTAATGAGGAGGGAAGGTACTAGCACGTCACACGCCACTTGGAGCACGAAGCCGGGAGAACACGAGCCTAAGCAGGTTGACTTTGGCGAGCCTCGCCAGAAGAGAAAGCAGGTAACAATACACCAGTCGGGTCGTGTGAATTACCACGAAAATGGCAACTCCATCTTCATAGAACCACTTACTCGCACAAGCCGAACTACTTGCGTGTATGCCTACCGCGTTCCAGCCCTTGAGAAACTGGACTTACACCCGGACGAATTAGGCGACAACGATGCGGTTTTCGATCTTTCCGATTTAGGAGATGGTCCGGTGTCCTTTTCGGTCTTTATAGGGCCGTCCTCTCTGGTGCCACCTGGGAAAGCCGTTAAGCTCGCTTATGATGAAGAGGGCTACTCACTAACTATTGCAGTAGACGCCGTACCGGTACCCGTTCCCCCAGGATACGAAAATCATTTCACAACTCTAACACCCGAGCGCGGTATCTTCGTTGAGCAGCAAATGGCAGAAGATCAGGCAATGATCTCCTACCACCAGGTCCTCACGCGGTCAGATGGGCTGGTGCTCTACCATCCAAACGGCGAGGGTGCCATCCGAATGATCTTTTCGGTACCAAAGCGAATCGCTCCGAAATTCAAGATTGAGTTCGTAGATCCCGCGTTGCACGTGACGGAACAGGACGTACAGAGAGACGCTAGATCGGAGAAAGTCATGCTGAAGTTCAAGATTCGCAACCGACAAACAGGTCAGATCATTCGGAATGAAGTCGCCATCAAATCCATAGAGCTCGACGCGGAACTATGAAGGCAGTTTTCCCTCCAGCGATCCCTAACCCTGCATTTGAGAGATATGCTTTGAGACGCAAGCGGCGCTCTCGCTCCTCAATGCCATATTGGCTTTTATGAACCGCTTCATGTCTCCCTGTATCGTAACAGTTCTTTTCAGCAACATAGCCATGTGTATGATGGCCTATGTGCAGCCTCTACATGCCGGTGAACCTTCAGGCACCGCCATCACTTTCACGTACTCACCCCCCACCGAAACCCGCTACACCGAGACCGTCCACATAACAAGACAAAGGCAGGCCACGACCGGAGGCGTGCAGACAGACGAACTAACGTCGTCTTCAAACATCTTGATTCAGCAGACGCCGGTAGGCTGGCAGGTGGTCGTCAAGCCAGCGGAATACGGGCTGAAGCTCAACGGCCGTCCGGTACTGGACCCTTTTGCCGATCTTCAGTCGAAAGTCACTATTACGCACCACCTCGACAGGCAGGGAATGCTCGTCACTACCGATGTCGACTATGCGGCGCTGATGAATCTGCTGGGCCGGGAGTTGCCGCCGCAGGAGCTGGCGAAGGTTACGCCGATGATTCAGCAGAGGGCCGGTGAGCTGAAAGAGAAGGCCGCGGCGGAATGGAGGGCGCGGGTCGGTGAGCTTATCGGAAAGACGGTGAAGATTGGCGATATGTGGCAGCAGGAAACGAGTTACGTCCTTCCCGATGGGGGAGGTGCCGTGTTGACGATAAAGACGCAATTTGAGGCCATGGAGCCCTGCGGGGCGGGTAGTTGTGTGCGCATCCGGCAGACGTTTTCTCCCGTGCCGCAGAATGGGGCAGTTGCTACCGGTGCGAGCGGCTCCCTGTCGCGCCTGGTTGACCCGCGGACGATGCTGATTTATGATGAAACGTCGGAGTCGGGCATGGGGATGGAAAGGGAGAGTCGGGTCTATGAATTCAACTATGGAAAGTAAGCTTGGCGGTCTCGCAATCACGGCGGTTGCGGCTCTTTTAAGCGCGTCGGTAGCGACGGCCCGCGAAATCCCGAACCAGCCGCATATCTACGGCAAGTGCGTCGAGAAATCGGCGGACGGGAAATGCGTGAAGTCGGACCAGGATATCTCGCCGACGGAGGCCTACAAGCTGTGGGAGGAGAAGAGGGCCGAGATCGTCGACGTCCGCACCCGGCATGAGTTCAAGCTGATCGGGCATCCCGGCGCCAGGGAGAAGAAGGAACTGCTGCGGCGGGGAGAGAAGACCGGCCGCTTTTATCATCCGTCCATCGCCATCAACATGCCCTATCCGTGGATCGACATGGGGTTCACCGGGCACGAGGATGTCATCGACATGGGTGATATCAATGACCCGAAGGACATCACCGACGACGAGCTGGAGCGCTTTATAAAGCCCTTTGAGACCCATTTCCCCGACAGGGAGAAAAATTACATCTTCATCGACCGTTCGTGGGACCGCGCCGTCTGGGCTGCGAACATCATGTTTCTGCGGGGCTACAAGAATGTGTATACGGTGATCGGCGGGTTTGAGGGTCAGCCCGATGCGACAGACGGATACCGTCGCACCCGGGAGGGGTGGCTGCATGAGGGACTGCCCGCGGCCTTTGATGTCCGCCATTAAGTCAAATAATTCAATGAGATATGCAGTCTGTTCCACGTGGAACATGCGGGGTGCGGTCGAGGAATGAAGCCCGAGAATCTGAAGCTCCTCACTGACGGCGCAGCGGCGCTGGGCTTTCCGCTGTCGGCCGGGATGCCCGGCCTGTTCGCCCGCTATTTCGACGAGCTTATCAAGTGGAACGCCCGAATCAATCTTACGGCCATCACCGATGAGCGAGAGGTGGTCATCAAGCACTTCATCGATTCTCTGGCCTTTGCCAAAGGGTTTGATACCGGCCTCCCGCTGCGTCTCCTCGATATAGGTGCGGGGGCGGGATTTCCCGGAATCCCCTTGAAGATCGTCTTCCCCTCCCTCGATGTAGTGCTCCTCGACTCGGTGGCGAAGAAGGTGTCGTTTATGAGTCATGTCTGTCGCACGCTCGGCCTATCGGATATCACGGCCATTCATGGTCGGGCGGAAGAACTGGCGAGGAAGCCGGAGTTTGCCGGGTCTTTTGATCTGGTCACCCTTCGGGCGGTGACGGATACCGAGGCGGCGCTGAATTTGGCCAAACCGTTCCTGAAAAAGGGCGGGCGGGTAGTCATGAGCCGGAGCACCGAAGAGATGCGCCAGATTAAGGACAGGATGACGGATTACTCGATAGTCGCGAGGGAGGAGCTGGTATTGCCGGGCTCGAACCTTCGCAGGACGATTCTTGCAATTGAGGGAGCATGAAGAAGATCAAGACCACCTGTTTCCGTGACTGCTGGGACGGCTGCGGCATGATCGCCACGGTTGAAGACGGAAAGGTAACGAAGCTTGAGGGCGACCCGGATCATCCCTACACCAGGGGTTTTCTCTGCTCCCGGATGAGCGACTTTCACAAGATCAATTACTCGAAAGAGCGCATCCTGCGGCCGCGAATCAAGCGGAACGGCGTGTGGGAGGATATCTCATGGGATGAGGCCCTGGATCTCTGCGCGTCGCGGTTGAAGCAGATTGTCGACGAGTCGGGGCCACTGGCAATTCTCAACTACATGGGGGCAGGCACCTTTGGTGTAACCCGGCTCATAGCCAACAGGTTCTTCAATCTCCTGGGCGGCGTGACCATGGCTTCCGGTTCTCTCTGTGATGCGGCCGGTGAAGAGGGGCAGATTGCCGACTTCGGGCACCAGTGGGCCCACGATCCGCTCGACCATCTGAACAGTCGGCTGATCATCGTATGGGGCCGCAACCCCTCTCATTCCAACATTCATCTTGTTCCCATCATCAAAGAGGCGCGGGAGCGGGGCGCACAGCTGGTAGTGATCGATCCCATACGGACGGAACTGGCCAGGCAGGCAGACATATTTATCCAGCCAAAGCCGGGAACCGACATTTACCTGGCCATGGCTCTGGCCAACAGTATCCTTTCAGAGGAGCTGGCAGACACCGCCTGCATCGAGCGCCATACGGCAGGATTTGAGTCGTGGCGCGAGATTGTGGCGCAGTGCACGCCTGAGCAGGCAGCCGAGGCGACCGGTATCGCTGCTAGTAGAT
>Ga0224505_10000510_pt1 | contig 26517 bp, 30 predicted proteins | sample SF_Jan12_sed_USG_FD_169102 | JGI IMG/M metagenome (GOLD analysis project Ga0224505, IMG submission 169102) | Sediment microbial communities from San Francisco Bay, California, United States - SF_Jan12_sed_USGS_4_1 | ecosystem: Environmental > Aquatic > Marine > Sediment | place: USA: California... | reverse complement strand
CCCCGGGGGGGGGGGGGGGGGAGGCGCACGGCGATGCCCTCCCCCTCGATCACCAGCTCCTCCAGGCCGGGCTTGCGCCCCGGTCCCTTCGCGACGCCGACCACGCCGACGTCGTTCATGCCGAGCTCCGCCAGCGCGGCGCGCGCCGCGCTCGCCTGCCCACGGCCGCCGTCGACCAGCACCAGGTCCGGGACCTTGCCGTCCTCGAGCCCCACGCGCTCGTAGCGCCGCGCCAGCGCCTGGCGCATGGCGGCGTAGTCGTCCCCGGGCGTGATGTCGCGCATGTTGTAGCGCCGGTACTCGCCCTTCTGCATGGCGTGGTGGTCGTACACGACGCACGAGGCGACCGCTGCCTCTCCCATGGTGTGGCTGATGTCGAAGCATTCGATGCGCTGCGCGGAGTCGGCGAGCCCGAGCGCCTCGTGCAATGCCGCCAGGCGCCCCTCCTGGGCGCTCCTCTCGCGCTCGCGCTGCTGCAGCGCGAGCTGCGCGTTCTTGTAGGCCATGTCCAGCCAGACGCGGCGCTCGCCTTGCTGCGGCACGAGTGCGCCGAACTCCACCGCATGGTTGGCGAGCACCAGGGGCGGCCTGGGCTGCTCGACGTAGTGCTGCTCGAGAAAGGCCTGCAGCACCTCGGCCGGACCGGCCGCATCCGCGTTGGCGGGAAAAAAGCTGCGGTCGCCGACGTGGCGGCCGCCGCGGATCATGACTAGGTTCACGCACACCGAGCCGCCTTCCGCCGCGCAGGCCACCACGTCGGCCTCGACGCCGTGCTCGGACTCCACGTACTGCCGCGCCTGGACCCGCGACAGCGCGCGCACCTGGTCGCGCAGCGCGGCGGCGAGCTCGTAGTGCCGCCGCACCGATGCCGCCTGCATGCGCTCCGTGAGGCTGCGGATGACGTCGTCTTCGCGCCCGCGCAGGAACAGCGCCGCGTGCTCCACGTCCTGCGCGTACTCCTGCTCGCCGATTTCGCCGGTGCACGGCGCGGAACAGCGCCGGATCTGGTGCAGCAGGCACGGGCGCGAGCGGTTCTCGAACACGGAGTCCTCGCAGGTGCGCAGCCGGAACACGCGCTGCAGCAGCTGAATGCTTTCGCGCACTGCGTGCGCGTGCGGGAAGGGTCCGAAGTAGCGGTGCGCCGCGTCGCGCGCCCCGCGATGGAAGCCCAGCCGCGGAAAACGATGCCCGCTGAGCATCAGGTACGGATACGACTTGTCGTCCCGGAAAACGATGTTGTAGCGCGGCGCGAGGCTCTTGATCAGGTTGTTCTCGAGCAGCAGGGCCTCGTCCTCGGAGCGCGTGGCCGTCACCTCGACGCGCGCCAGCTGGCCCAGCATCATGCGGATGCGGGGGCTCGGGACGCTCCTCTGGAAATAGGACGACACGCGCTTGCGCAGGTCGCGCGCCTTGCCCACGTAGAGCGCTTCGCCGTTCGCGCCCAGCATGCGGTACACCCCGGGCAGGCTCGGCAGGCCGGCCACGAAGCGCTTGGCGTCGAACGGCGCGTCGTCCATCGGAGCGGAATTCTAGCGCCGCGGGGTGCAATCAGTGTAGAATTCGCGCCTTTTTCCTCAATACCGATCGTCATGGCGAAAGTATCCGCAGTCGAGATCCGCGTCGGCAATCTGATCGAGTGGGACAAGCGCGTCTGGCGCGTGCTGAAGTGCTACCACGTGCACGTCGGCGGGCGTGGCGGCGCGTTCATGCAGGTGGAGATGAAGGACATCGAGTCCGGCACCAAGACCAACCAGCGCTTCCGCACGGAGGACAAGGTGGAGCGCGCCTTCGTCGACGCGCGCGCCATGGAGTACCTGTACCAGGACGGGTCCGGCTACGTGTTCATGGACAAGGAGAACTACGAGCAGCTCACCCTGCCCGCCGAGTTCCTCGAGGGGCAGGCCGGCTACCTGCTGCCCAATTCCGAGGTGCAGATCAACTTCTACAACGGCCGCGCCATCGGCATGGAGATCCCGCCCTCGGTCGTGCTGACCGTGGTGGACACCGAGCCCGGCATCAGGAACGCGACGGCGACCAATACCTTCAAGCCGGCGACCATGGAAACCGGCATCACGGTGCAGGTGCCGCCCTTCATCAACAAGGGCGAAAAGATCAAGATCGACACCAACGAAGGCACCTACATGGAGCGCGCCTAGCTAGGCGAGCGCCTGCAGCGCGTCCTGCGCCTTCCGGAAAGCGACGCTGCGTCGCAGGTCGCGCCCCCCGCGGTGGCGCATGCGTGCGGCGCGCTCGGGCGCCGCGAGCGCGTTCCGGGCCAGGCCGTCGAGCAACCGGTCCTGTCCGCCGGGATCGTTGCACAGCAGGACCATGTCGCATCCCGCTTGCAGCGCGGCGTGCGCGCGTTGCACGACGCCGCCCGCGGTGCTCGCGCCTTCCATGGACAGATCGTCGCTGAAGATCATGCCGGTGAAGCCGAGGCGCCCGCGTAGTACCTCCTGCAGCCAGACCCGGGAATAGCCGGCCGGCTCGTTGTCGATCTGCGAAAAGATGACGTGCGCCGGCATGACCGCCGCAAGCCCCGCCTCGATCGCCGCGCGGTAGGGCGCGAGGTCCTTGCGCAGGATGTCCGCCAGCGGACGGGCATCGACCGGCACCGCGACGTGGGAGTCCGCAGCCGCGAATCCATGTCCGGGGAAATGCTTGGCCACGGCAGCCATTCCGCTCTCGGCTAGGCCGCGGATCAGGGCGGACCCCAGCGCGCCCACCGCGAGCGGGTCGTAGTGCAGCGCGCGATCGCCGATCACCGAGCTCGCGCCGTAGTCCAGGTCCAGCACCGGGGTGAAGCTGAAATCCAGGCCATGCGCTGCCAGCTCGGCGCCGACGACATAGCCGGCCGCATGCGCGGCGTCCCTGCCCGCCTCCCGGTCGCGATCCCAGAGCTGGCCCAGCGCGCGCATCGGCGGCAGCGGCGAAAAACCCTCGCGAAAGCGCTGGACGCGCCCGCCCTCGTGATCCACGCCGATCAGCAGCTGCGGCTCGCGCAGCGCGCGCAGTTCCGCCGTCAGCGCGGCCAGCTGTGCCGCGTTCTCGTAGTTGCGCGCGAAGAGGATCACGCCGCCGGCCGCAGGGTGCCGCAGGCGGCGGCGATCGTCGTCCGTCAGCACCGGGCCCGAGGGGTCGAGCATCACTGGCCCCAGCGGCAGGCGCGCCCTTATGCGTCGCATTCGAGGATCACGGTCGCCGCGGCCATGCCGCGCTCGTCGGTGAGCGTCAGGTGCGAGCGCCGGATGCCGCGCGCCTCCAGCAGCTCCGCCAGCGGCGCGGAATATTCGAGCTGCGGCTTGCCGGAGCGCTGATTGATGACCCAGACGCCGTGCCAGTTGGCCGGCGCGTGGATGCCGGTGCCCAGCGCCTTGGTGAAGGCCTCCTTGGCGGCAAAGCGCTTCGCCAGGTAGGAGGCGGGCCGGGTGTGCGCCCGAAAGCGGCGCAGCTCCGGCTCGCACAGGATGCGCTCGGCGAAGCGCTCGCCGAAGCGCGCCAGCGCGCGCTCGATGCGCGGGATCTCGATGAGGTCCGTGCCGACGCCGTAAATCAACGGGCCGCCTGGCGCATGAGCTGCTTCATCTCGCGCACCGCCTCGCGCATGCCGACGAACACGGCGCGGCTGACGATGGCGTGGCCGATGTGCAGCTCGCGCAGACCCGGCAGGCGCGCGACGGGCTCGACGTTGAAGTAATTGAGTGCGTGACCGGCATTGAAGCGCATGCCGAGCGCCCGGATGCGCTCGCCCGCCCGCCGGATCTTGTCCAGCTCCGCGACCACGGCTGGCGCCTCCGCGTCGCGGCCGCGGGCGTGGAACGCATGGGCATACGGGCCCGTGTGCACCTCGCAGACGGCGGCGCCGATGCGGCGCGCGCCCTCGACCTGCGCAAGCTCGGCGTCGATGAACACCGAGACCACGATGCCGCTTGCGGCAAGCCGCGCCACCACCTCGCGCAGGCGCCCCTCCTGGCCGGCGACGTCGAGCCCGCCCTCGGTGGTGATTTCGTGCCGGCCTTCGGGCACCAGCATGGCCATTTCGGGGCGGATGCCCTGCGCCACCGACACCATCTCGTCGGTGGCGGCCATTTCCAGGTTGAGCTTGATGTGCGTCAGCTCGCGCAGGCGCCGCACGTCCTCGTCCTGGATGTGCCGGCGGTCTTCGCGCAGGTGCACGGTGATGCCGTCCGCGCCCCCGAGGTGCGCTTCGACCGCCGCCCACACCGGGTCGGGCTCGTAGGTGCAGCGCGCCTGCCGCACGGTCGCCACGTGATCGACGTTCACGCCCAGCTCGATCATAGGTCCTGCAGCTCCTTCAGCACATCGCGCGTTTTCAGGGTCTGGCCCGGCAGCCGATCCGCGATCAGCCTGCGCATCAGGCGCCGGGATTCTTCGCGCGTTTGCGGCCGCGAGAAGTCCTCGCGCGCCATGTCGAGCAGCGTCTGCCCGGACACGACCAGTTCGGGTTGCGCGAGTGCCCGCGCATCGTCCACCGCCAGCGGCCCCGAGTCCGGCGCATAGGCGTAGCGCAGCGCCGCCTGCACCGGGCTGCCGCTGCCCGCCTCGCGGTCAAGCGGCGGAGCATACCCGAGTTCGCGCAGCAACCTCAGCTCGAAGCGGCGCAGCAGCGACGCGGGCTCGCTGCCGTCGGCGAGGCGCGCTACGACGTCGGCATAGGCATCGAACAGCGCTTCGTGCGCATCTTCGCGCGGCAGCAGTCTGAGCATCAGCTCGTTCAGATAAAAACCACACATCAGGCCCATCCCGGCCAGCGCGCGATGTCCGCCGACCCACTCGGCGGACGTGAGCGTCGCCAGCTCACCGGCGCCCGACCAGCTCAGGCGCAGCGGATGGAAGGCGAGCAGCGTCCCGCGGATGGCGGAGCGCGCGCGCCGCGCCCCCCGCGCCAGCAGGGCAATGCGGCCCGCGTGCCGCGAGAACGCCTCGACGATCAGGCTGGACTCCTTGTAGGGGTACGTGTGCAGCACGTAGCCCGGCTCCTGGTCGAAACGGCGCCGGCTCACGTGTAGCCCAGCTCGCGCATCAGGCGCGGGTCCTCCGACCAGCGCGGCCGCACCTTGACCCAGACCTGCAGGAACACCTTGCCGCCGAACATGCGCTCCATGTCGCGGCGCGCATCGGTGGCGATGCGCTTCAGGCGCGCCCCGCCGGCGCCGAGCACGATGGGCCGGTGCGCCTCGCGCTCGACCCAGAGCGTGGCGTCGATGCGCCGCAGGCGACCTTCCTCGCGGAAGGTATCGATGCGCACCTCGCAGTGGTACGGCAGCTCCTCGCCCAGCTGGCGGAAGAGCTTCTCGCGCAGCAGCTCGGCGGCGAAGAAGCGCTCGTCCCGGTCCGTCAGCTGCTCGGCCGGGTACTGCGGCGGGCCTTCCGGCAGCAGTTCGCGCAACACGCGCAGCAGTTCGCCGACATTCCTGCCGGTGACCGCCGACACCGGCACCACGGCTGCGAACGGATGCAGTGCCGCCAGCCGCGCGAGGTACGGCAGCAGCCGCGATGCAGGTCGGACCTTGTCGATCATGTTGACCACGGCCACGACCGGCCGGCCCTCGGGCGCGCGGCCGAGCGCCGCGCGGTCCTGCTCGTTGAAGCGCAACGCCTCCACCACGAATGCGACGACGTCCGCGTCGCGCGCCGCCTCCCCCGCGCGCCGGTTGAGCGAGCGGTTGAGCAGGTTGCGGTGCCGGATCTGGAATCCGGGCGCATCGACGAAGGCGATCTGGTAGTCGGGGCCGGTCAGAATGCCGGTGAGCAGGTGGCGCGTGGTCTGCGCCCGCGGCGAGACGATCGCCAGCTTTTGCCCGAGGAGCCGGTTCAGCAGGCTCGACTTGCCGGTATTCGGCCGGCCGAGCAGCCCGACGCTGCCGCTGCGGAACGCGCTCATGCTTGGAGCTGGCGCAGCATCGCCTCGGCCGCGACCTGCTCCGCCGCACGGCGCGAGCTGCCGCTGCCGCGCGCCTGCAGCGCCAGCCCGTCGACCGTGCACTCGACATCGAAGACCTGCTGATGCGCCGCGCCGTGGACGCCGGTGACCGCATAGCGTGGCAGCCCCTGCCGTCGGCTCTGCAGCACCTCCTGAAGCCTGGTCTTGGCGTCCTTCCCGCCCGAGCGCACATCAGCTTGCGCGAGCGCGGGACCAAGCGTGGCGCGCACCACGGCGCGCGCGCTTGCATACCCTGCATCAAGGAACACCGCACCGTACAGCGCCTCCAGGGCGTCTGCCAGGATCGACGGCCGCTCGGCGCCGCCGCTGGCCGTCTCGCCGCGCCCGAGGCGCAGATGCCCCGTCAGGCCGAGCGTGGCGGCGACGGCAGCCAGGGCCTCTTCGCGCACCAGGCTGGCGCGCAAGCGGGATAGCTCGCCTTCACTGCAGTCGGGAAACTTCTCCAGCAGCGCCTCGGCCACCACGCAGCCGAGCACGCCGTCGCCGAGAAACTCGAGCCGCTCGTTGTTCGGCGCGCCGAAGCTGCGGTGCGTCAGCGCCTGATCGCGCAGATCGCTCCGCCGGAAGTGATGGCCCAGCCGCTCCTCGAGCGCCGCGATGTCCGGCAATCGGTCTGCGCGCACCGCCCTAGCGGGACGAGGCCTCGAAATCGATGTACACGCCGACGTTGGCGAACAGCGGGACTTCGCGGCGGTAGCTCGCGGCGATCACGTAGGCATTGCCCTCTTTCGTGATCGCCAGGTCGGTCGACTTGATGCTGGTGATGTCGTCGATCGCCGTCCGGCTCTCGAACGAGCGGCGGATCTCGTTGGCCGTGGCGTCGCGGCCGGCCGTCTCCTTGCCGAGGGAGACGAGGTTCTTCTTGATCGTGAAGTACTCGATGTAGGAAGGCAGCAGGCGCATGGCGAGTAGCGCCACCAGGACGAGCAGGAACGAGCCGATGATCAGCCCCATCAGCGTGATGCCCTTCTGCCGCGTGCGCATGTGCATTCTCCTGTCGCCGATCCGCCTCAGTGAAACGACCCGAACCGGCCCAGGTCGCCGATGTTCAGCCAGATGAAGAACGCCTTGCCGACGATGTTGCCGTCCGGCACGAATCCCCACACCCGGCTGTCGCTCGAATTGTCCCGGTTGTCGCCCATGACGAAATAGTGCCCCGGCGGAACAGTGCACGCCAGGCCGCTCGTATTGTAGTTGCAATTGGCCGAATGCGGGAACGCGCGGGCATGGGGCACGAACGCCGGCGCCTCGTCCTCGATCATGATCTGGTGCTCGGTGCCGTTCAGGACCTCCAGATAACGGCGCGAGATCTGCATGCGCTCGCGCGCCACGTAGTCCTCGACCTGGCGCAGCGGCACGGGCTGGCCGTTGATGCGCAGCCGCTTGTTGCGGTACTCCACGCGGTCGCCGGGCAGGCCGACGACGCGCTTGATGTAGTCGAGCGAAGTGTCCTCCGGATAACGGAACACCATCACGTCGCCGCGCCGCGGCGCGCCGACCTCGGCGACCTTGACGTTCGCCACGGGCAACCGGATGCCGTAGGCGAACTTGTTGACCAGGATGAAGTCGCCGACCAGCAGGGTCGGGATCATCGAGCCGGAGGGGATCTTGAACGGCTCGACCAGGAAGGAGCGCAGCAGGAAGACGATCAGGATCACCGGAAAGAAGCTCACGGAATACTCCACCCACCACGGCTGCTTGCGGCCCTGGGCGCGGCGCTTGCGCAGCCAGGCCGCCTCCAGCGCCCACACGACGCCAGTCACCACGAGCAGCAACAGCAGGAAGAGCGCGAAGCTCAGGACTGGCCTCCGTCGCGTTGCAGGACGGCGAGGAACGCTTCCTGCGGGATCTCCACGGAGCCCACCTGCTTCATGCGCTTCTTGCCCTCCTTCTGCTTCTCCAGCAGCTTTCTCTTGCGCGTGACGTCGCCGCCGTAGCACTTGGCGAGCACGTTCTTGCGCAGCGCCTTGACGTTCTCGCGCGCGATGATGTTGGCGCCGATAGCCGCCTGGATGGCCACGTCGAACATCTGCCGCGGAATGAGGCCGCGCAGCCTGGCGGCCAGCTCGCGCCCGCGGCGCTGCGCGACCTCGCGGTGCACCATGCTGGACAGCGCGTCCACGCGCTCGCCGTTCACCAGCACGTCCAGGCGCACGACGTCGGCCGGCCGGTACTCCTTGAACTCGTAGTCCATCGAGCCGAAGCCGCGCGTGAGCGACTTCAGGCGGTCGAAGAAATCGAGCACGACTTCGTTGAGCGGCAGGTCGAAGGACAGCACCACGTGGCGCGCGGCGTAGTGCAGGTTGGTCTGCACGCCGCGCTTCTCGGTGCATAGCGTCATGACCGGCCCGACGTACTCCTGCGGCACGAAGATCGTGGTGGCAATGATCGGCTCGCGGATCTCGGCGATGCGCGCGGGGTCCGGCAGCTTGGCGGGGTTGGAGATCGCCTCGACGCTGCCGTCGCGCAGCTGCACCTCGTAGATGACCGATGGCGCGGTGGTCACCAGGTGCATGCCGTACTCGCGCTCCAGCCGCTCCTGCACGATGTCCATGTGCAGCAGCCCGAGAAACCCGCAGCGGAACCCGTAGCCGAGCGCCTGCGAGATCTCCGGCTCGTAGTGGAACGACGCGTCGTTGAGATGCAGCTTGCCCAGCGCCTCGCGCAGCGCCTCGTACTGGTTGGCTTCCACCGGATACAGGCCGGCGAACACCTGCGGCTTGATCTCCTTGAATCCGGGCAGCGGCGCGGGCGCAGGGCGCAGGGCGTGCGTCAGAGTGTCGCCGACCTTGGCTTCGCGCAGGTCCTTCACGCCCGCCACCACGAAGCCGACCTCGCCCGCCGCGAGCGCCTCGCACGGCTGCGACTTCGGCGTGAACACGCCGACCTGCTCGCACAGGTGATCGGCGCCCGTGCTCATCAGCAGGATGCGGTCCTTGGGCTTGAGCGTGCCGTGCATCATGCGCACCAGCATGACCACGCCCACATAGTTGTCGAACCAGGAGTCGATGACCAGGGCCTGCAGGCGCCCCTGCGGATCGCCCTTCGGCGGCGGCACCTTGGCGATCACCGCCTCGAGGATCTCTTCGACGCCCTCGCCGGTCTTGGCGCTCGCGCGCAACGCGTCGCGCGCCTCGATGCCGATGACATCCTCGATTTCGCGGATCGCGTTTTCCGGATCTGCGGAAGGCAGGTCGATCTTGTTGAGCACGGGGATGACTTCCACGCCCTGCTCGGTGGCCGTGTAGCAGTTGGCCACGGTCTGCGCCTCGACGCCCTGCGAGGCATCGACCACCAGCAGCGCGCCTTCGCATGCCGCGAGCGAGCGGCTGACCTCGTACGAGAAGTCGACGTGCCCGGGCGTGTCGATCAGGTTGAGCAGGTAGCGCCCGCCGTCGCGCGCCACATACTCGAGGGCCGCGGTCTGCGCCTTGATCGTAATGCCGCGCTCGCGCTCCAGGTCCATGGAGTCGAGCACCTGGTCGCTCATTTCCCGCTGGGCGAGGCCCCCGCAGCGCTGGATGATGCGATCCGCCAGCGTCGACTTGCCGTGGTCGATGTGGGCGATGATCGAGAAGTTTCGGATGCGTTCCAGCGGCGTCATGAAAAAAAGGGTGCCGTCGGCACCCTTCGTTGTCTGCAGCGTCCGCTATTCTAGCCCAAGGCGCGCGCGCAGCCGCGCCCGGTCCATGCGCCCGTGGCAGATCTCGATTCCGTCACGCTCGGCCAGAACCGGCACGCGCGTCCCGTAGCGCGCAGCGAGCGCGGGGTCGGCGTCGACGTCCACCTTGTCGAACGGCACGCCCAGGGCGCGCAGCTCCTCCGCCATCAGATCGCACAGGTGACACGGCGAGCGGCCGTACAGGACGAGGATCGCGCTACCCCTTGTCGGACAGGCCGGTCACTGTGACGAACGCCGTGCTTTCGCCCCTGCGCACCTGGAGCGTGATCACCGCCCCCTTGTCCATGCCGGCCAGCAGCTTGTTCAGCTGCTCCGCCGAGCGCAACTCGGTGTGCCGCCCGTTGTGTACCAGCTTGAGCAGGATGTCGCCCCGCCGCAGCTCGGCGCGCGCGTCGGCCTTGACGTCGGTGACCAGCAGGCCGTGCTCAAGGCCGCGCTCCTTCTTCTGCTCGCTGGTCAGCTCGCTGACCACGATGCCCAGGCGGTTGGCCGCCGAGGCCCCCGGCTTGCGCTCCTTCGGGGTCTCGCGGGCCGCGACGCGGTCCTCGAGCAGCTCGCCGACGGTAATGTTGAGCGCGCGCGCCGCGCCCTTGCGCCAGACATCCATGGTCACGCGCGTGCCCGGCCGCGTGGCGCCCACGATGCGCGGCAGGTCGCTCGACGACTCCACTTCCTTGCCGTCGAAGCGCAGGATGATGTCGGTCGCCTCGACGCCTGCCTTGTCGGCCGGGCTGCCTTTCTCAACGGAGTTGACCAGCGCGCCGCGCGCGCGCTCCAGCCCGAACGACACGGCCAGATCGCGCGTCACCTCCTGGATGACGACGCCGATGCGGCCGCGCGAGACGCGACCCTTGTCGCGCAGCTGCTGCTGCACGTCGAGCGCCACGTCGATCGGGATGGCGAACGACAGGCCCATGAAGCCACCCGTGCGACTGTAGATCTGCGAGTTGACGCCCACGACCTCGCCCTTCATGTTGAACAGCGGCCCGCCCGAATTGCCGGGATTGATGGCCACGTCGGTCTGGATGAAGGGCACGAAATTCTCCTGCGGCAGCGAGCGCCCCTTGGCGCTCACGATACCGGCGGTCACCGTGTTCTCGAAGCCGAACGGCGAGCCGATCGCCACCACCCACTCGCCGACCTTGAGGCGCGACGGGTCGCCCATGCGCACGATGGGCAGGCTGGCGGCCTCGATCTTGATCAGCGCCACGTCGGTGCGCTTGTCGGCGCCGATCACGCGCGCCTTGAACTCGCGCTTGTCCGTCAGGCGCACGTCGATCTCGTCGGCGCCCTCGACCACGTGCGCATTGGTGAGGATGTAGCCGTCCGCGCTGATGACGAACCCCGAGCCCAGCGAGCGGCTCTCGGGCCGCGGGCTCGGGCCAGGCTGGCGCGGGATGAAGCGGCGGAAGAATTCCAGCATCTCTTCGTCTTCCATGCCCGGCGCCTGCGGCCCGCTCGCGCGGCGCGGGCTCTGCGTCGTACTGATGTTGACCACCGCCGCCCCCTGCTCCTCCACCAGGCGCGTGAAGTCCGGAAGGTCGCGCACCTGCGCCGTTGCGAGCATGGTCACGGCGCCGAGCAACAGCCCGGCCGCGGCTCTGATCAATTGCATGCGTCTTCCTCTCGAGGGGGTCTCGCGCGGCCGTTGGCCGGGCTGGGGAACGGGTCGTTTACTGGGGAGGCTGGAACTGCACGGTGTTGCCGATGCGCTGGACGCTCACGGCGGGCGCTTCGCCCACCACGGTCACCAGATGGTCGGCGACTTCGAGCGTATAGACGTTCACCGCGCCCATGCTGGCGAGGCCAACCTGCGCCTTTTCCATGCGCCCGGCTATGGGCTCGATGAAGACCGACACCGCCGCCAGGCCGTCCGAGTACACCACCTGCCCTACGGGCTGCGCATCGCGCAGCATGCGGCGAACCTCCACGATCTTGCGGAACCCCGGCAGCGCAGGGCCGAAGCTCCACCCCGATTGCGCGAGATCCGCGGGCACGACGCCCGCCTGCTCCACGCGCCAGTCGCGCGCGGCGCGCGGCGGCCGCAGTTGCCTGCGCGACACATTGCCGATGTCCAGCTGGGTGAACGTGAACTGCTCCACGACCTCGCCGGCGGCATTGAAGGTCTCCGCCTTGAGCAACATTGCGCTGCGCATGTCGGCCCAGAGCGTATAGCCGTAGCGCAGGTCGTCGCGCGGCGTGAGCACGATGGCCTGGCAGGTATAGCCCGCGATGCGCCGCACGCCGCCCAGCGTGATCGCATAGTGCTCCGCCAGCCCGCCGACCTGCTCGGGCAGCAGCGCGGGGAAGGCGCGCGGATCGCTGCGCCGGTCCACCTTGATGGTACGGCTGTCGGCAAGGTAACAGCGGGTTTCGTCCTTCGTGCGCACGATCTCGCGCGGCGCGCCGTCGAGCACCTCGAGCTTCTCGATGCCACCCGCCGGGCCACTCATGCGCGTGATGCGCGAGGTCTCGGTGCGCGCGCCCTGCTGGTAGACGAACGTGCCCGAGTAGGAAAGCGTCTCCGTGGCCTGAGAGATCCTGCGCAGCCACTCGAGCGCCTCCGGTCCGGCCGCCGACTGTGCCTGGCTCCAGGCCGGCGCCGCCGCGAGCACCAGTGCGCAGGCGAAGCGGATCACGGCTTGCCTGGCGCCGCTTCCGCCGATACGGAGCGGACGTAAGGCGCCACGCCGAGCAACGAGTTCCTGGGCGAATAGGCCTGGTGCGCCAGCAGGTAATCGCGCGTGGCAACGGTCATCGGCACGCGCGCCGGCTCGGCCCGCTTCTGCACAGCGGGCGACACCAGCGCGGGTGCCGGCGCACGGGCCAGCTCGCCGATGCCCGGACCCGGGCGTGGCTGCGGCGCAAACGCCATCCAGCCGACCAGGGCGACCGCGGCCAGGCTGGCGGCAAGCGCGGAAGGCACGAACCATCTTGGGCGCTGGGCGGCCGCCACCGCCGAGGGCAGCGGGCCGATCAGCGCCGGCTCATGCGCGAGGCGGGCTGACACCCGGTGCGCGCAGCGCATGCCGAGCTTCGCGCGGCCCTGGATCGCATCGCTGATGAGGTGGTAGGTGTGCCACGCCGCGCGCGCATCCACGTCTTCGCGCAACGCGACCAGCGAAGCCTGCGCCTCGCGCGCATCCAGTTCGCTGTCCATCAGCGCCGAAATCCGCGACTTCGTGTCTTCTACCACCGTTGATCCTTGCGCGTATCGAGCAGCGGCCTGAGGCGCTCGGCGATCGCCTCGCGCGCCCGGAAGATGCGCGAGCGTACCGTGCCGATGGGGCACTCCATGATGCGCGCGATGTCCTCGTAGCTCATGCCTTCGATCTCGCGCAGCTGGATCGCAGTGCGCAGCTCCTCGGGCAGCTCTTCAATCGTCGCATTCACCGTACGCGCAATCTCCGCCGACAGCAGCACGCTCTCCGGCGTGTTGATGTCCCGCAACTGCTCCCCGTCTTCCAGCCCTTCCGCTTCCCCGGCCTCCACCTCGGTGGAGGTCGGTGCCCGCCGGCCCAGCGCCATCAGGTAGTTCTTGGCGGTGTTGATGCCGATGCGGTACAGCCACGTATAGAAGGCGCTGTCTCCGCGAAACGCCGGCAGCGCCCGGTACGCCTTGATGAACGCTTCCTGCGTCACGTCTTCCACTTCCGCCGGATCGCGGATGAAGCGCGCCAGCAGCCTGCCGAGCTTGCGCTGGTACTTCAGCACCAGCAGCTCGAAGGCGTGCTTGTCGCCGCGCTGCGCCCGCTCCACCAGCTGGCGGTCGACCTCGCGCTCAGACATCCACGCGCCCGTCCGCCGCTCCGCCGGCCCGGGGAGCATACCTGCCCGCCGCCGGCTTGCAACACCTCTGTGCCAGAGACACGCCTGGTCGGAAATAGTTCGGCCGCATGCGGGATCCCTACCCCGCGCGCACGGAGCGAGCGCTCGCCGGCACCCTCCCCCACAACGCCCAGAGCCGCAGGCGGCGGAAGTCTCCGGGCGCCAGCATGTCGCGGGTCACAAGGACGACGCGGCGCGACGACTGTACGGGCAGGACCACCCACCAGGGCGAGACGTGGCGCCGTGGCGCAATGCGTCCTGCGGCGCGGGCGCCGGAAGCGAGCTCCAGGCGGACTGCGCCGTCCTCGGCCAGCTCGACCACCCGGACGGATCCCGGCGCACGCAGGAGCGCCCGGCGCCAGAGTGCCGCGGCGCCCAGCGCCAGGAGCGCGGCCGCCAGGCCGGGGGCGAGCGCGCCGGGCAGCGTCAGCAGCGCGGCCGCTGCACCTGCCCCGTGCACCAGCACCAAGGCGCCGGCCAGCGCGCGGGAGGCGCGCAACTCCAGCCGCAGACGCGTCATGCGGATCAGACCTGCGCGAACACCAGCGACCCGTTGGTGCCGCCGAAACCGAAGTTGTTCTTGAGTGCGTTGCGGATCTTCAGGTCCCGGGCTGAATTGGCGCAGTAGTCCAGGTCGCATTCCGGATCCTGGTTGAAGATGTTGATGGTCGGCGGCGAGACCTGGTGGTGCACGGCGAGCGCCGTGAACACCGACTCGATGCCGCCCGCGCCACCCAGCAGATGCCCGGTCATCGACTTGGTCGAATTGACCACCAGGCGGCGGGCCTGCTCGCCGAAGGCCATCTTGATGGCTTCGCTCTCGTTCTTGTCGCCGAGCGGCGTGGAGGTGCCGTGCGCATTGAGGTACTGGACCTCGTCCGGCGAGAGCCGCGCATTGGCGAGCGCCGCCCGCATGCAGCGCCGCGGCCCGTCGAGGTCGGGCGCCGTCATGTGGAACGCGTCCGCGCTCATGCCGAACCCGGTCAGCTCGCAGTAGATGCGAGCCCCGCGCGCCCTGGCCTGCTCCATCTCCTCCAGCACCAGCACCCCGGCGCCCTCGCCGAGCACGAAGCCGTCGCGATCCCGGTCCCACGGCCGGCTCGCCGTCGCCGGGTCGTCGTTGCGCGTCGACAGCGCGCGCGCGGCTGCGAAGCCGCCGACACCCAGCGGCGAAATCGTCGCCTCGGCGCCGCCCGCCAGCATGACATCGGCGTCGCCGTACTCGATCAGCCGCGCCGCCTGGCCAACCGCGTGCAGCCCCGTCGTGCAGGCGGTCACGACCGCGAGATTCGGGCCCTTCATGCCGTACAGAATGGACATGTGCCCGGAAATCATGTTGATGATCGAGGCCGGCACGAAGAACGGCGAGATGCGCCGCGGGCCGCGCTGGGTCAGCTCGGCGTGCGTCTCTTCGATGCGCGGCAGGCCGCCGATGCCCGAGCCGATGTTGACGCCGATACGCTCCGCGTTCGCCTCGCTCACCTGCAGGCCGCAGTCTTTCCATGCCTGGATCGCCGCCGCGAGCCCGTAATGGATGAAGGTGTCCATGTGCCGGGACTCCTTCGGCGGCAGATAAGCGGCGACGTCGAATCCCTTCACCTCTCCGGCGATGCGGCAAGCGAATGGCGTCGCGTCAAAGCGCGAGATCGGCCCGATCCCCGGCTTGCCGGCGACCAGGTTGCGCCAGGCCTCCTCGATGGTGTTGCCGACCGGGCAGACGATGCCGAGCCCGGTGACGGCGACTCTGCGGCGTGACACTGCGCGCCGCGCGCTAGGACTTCGAGTGCGACTTCACGTAGTCGATGGCCTGCTGGACCGTCGTGATCTTCTCCGCCTCTTCGTCGGGGATCTCGGTCTCGAACTCCTCTTCCAGCGCCATCACCAGTTCCACGGTATCCAGGGAGTCGGCCCCGAGGTCGTCGACGAACGACGATTCGTTCTTGATCTCCGATTCGTTCACCCCGAGCTGCTCGGCGATGATCTTCCTGACGCGTTGTTCGACGTTCTCCATGTTCTGCTCCTTCCCTGTTGGGGCCAAGCGGCGGCCCGAATTTTAGCAAATCGGCGCGGCGGCCCTCAGGCCATGTACATGCCGCCATTGACATGCAGCACGCAGCCGGTGACATAGCCCGCCGCCGGCGACGCCAGGTAGGCGACCGCCGCTGCGATGTCTCCGGGCTCCCCCAGCCGGCCCAGCGGTATCTGGCCGAGCAGCGCGTCGCGCTGCGCCTGCGCCAGCGCGCGCGTCATGTCGGTGTCGATGAATCCCGGCGCTACGCAGTTCACCGTGATCCCGCGGCTGCCCAGCTCCCGCGCCAGCGACTTCGTCAGCCCCACCACCCCCGCCTTGGCGGCCGCATAGTTCGCCTGGCCGGCGTTGCCCGATGCGCCGACCACCGAGGTGATGTTCACGATGCGTCCCCAGCGCGCCTTCATCATGCCGCGCATCACGCCCCGTGAGAGGCGAAAGACCGACTTGAGGTTGGTGTCCACCACGTCATCCCACTCGACGTCCTTCATGCGCAGGGCGAGATTGTCCCGCGTGATGCCCGCGTTGTTGACGAGGATGGCGACCTCGCCGAACTCCGCCGGCAGCGCGTCGAGCAACGCGTCGCACTGCGCGGCGTCGCGCACGTTGAGCACTCGGCCGGCGCCTTTCGCGCCCGCGTCCGCGAGCGCGCGCCCGATGTCGGACGCGCCCTGCTCCGTCGTCGCCGTGCCGACCACGGTCGCCCCGGCGCGCGCCAGCTCGAGCGCGATGGCGCGCCCGATGCCGCGCGACGCTCCCGTGACCAGGGCCAGTTTTCCCTGCAGCATCGTCATCCTCCCCGCACCGCGGCCAGCGCCTGCTCGAGCGAGGCCTTGTCGGCGAGCGCAAACACCGGCAGCCCCGCGTCGATGCGCTTCACCATGCCGGCCAGCACCCTTCCGGGTCCGCATTCGAGCACGTGCGTCACGCCCTCGTCGCGCATCCTGCGCACCGTCTCCACCCAGCGCACGGGCGAGGCCGCCTGCCGCACCAGCGCCTCCTTGATGGCGGAGGGGTGCGTCTCCACCTTGACGTCCACGTTGTTGATGAGCTGCGCGCTGGGCACTCCGACCTTCACGTCGGCGAGATAGGTGCGCAGCCGCTCGGCGGCGGGACGCATCAGCGCCGAATGAAACGGCGCGCTGACCGGAAGCGGCAGCGCCCGCTTGGCGCCCTTAGCCTTGCATGCCTCGATGGCGCGCGTCACGGCCGCCTTGTGCCCGGCGATGACCACCTGACCGGGCGCATTGAAATTGACCGCCTCGACGACCTCCTGCTGCGCCGCCTCGGCGCAGGCCGCGCGCACCAAGTCGTCCTCCAGATTGAGGATCGCCGCCATCGCCCCCTGGCCTTCCGGAACGGCGTCCTGCATGGCCTGCGCGCGATAGCGCACCAGCGGCAGGCAATCGCGGAACTCGAGCGCGGATGACGCGACCAGGGCGGTGTACTCGCCCAGGCTGTGGCCCGCCACGACTTCGGGCTCCGGCCCGCCCAGGCCACGCCAGCCGCGATAGGCAGCGTAACCCGCCGTCACCATCGCGGGCTGCGTGTTGAGCGTCAGGCTCAGCGCCTCCGCGGGACCTTCGTCGAGCAGCCTGACGAAATCCACGCCGAGCACCTCGCCCGCCTCGCGCAGCACCTCGTCCACGCCCGGCAGGCCCGCGTAGGCGCGCAGCATCCCCACCGACTGCGACCCCTGCCCGGGAAACACCATTGCCAGTTTCATCGTTTTCACATCGTCACGAGCGTCGCGCCCCAGGTGAATCCGCCACCGACGCCCTGGAGCAGCACGCGGTGGCCCGGGCGGATCTTTCCCGCCCGCACGAATTCGTCCAGCGCAAGCGGCACCGACGCCGCGGACGTATTGCCGTGATGATCGACCGTCACCACCAGGCGTTCCAGCGGCAGGCCGAGCTTGCGTGCGGTCGCCTCGAGGATGCGCACGTTCGCCTGATGCGGGATCAGCCAGTCGATGTCGCCCAGCTGCATGCCCGCGGCCGCCACCGTTTCGCGCGCGACTTCGTCCAGCACCTTGACAGCGAACTTGAAGACCTGGCTGCCCTGCATCTGCAGATACGGAGAGCCGACGATGCTCCCGCCGCACACGTTCCCCGGCACGGAAAGGATGCCGGCATGGCTGCCGTCGGCGCGCAGCACCGAGGCGTGCACGCCCGGACGGTCTCCGGCCGCGAGCACGACGGCGCCCGCGCCGTCGCCGAACAGCACGCAGGTTCCGCGGTCGTTCCAGTCGAGGATGCGCGAGAACACCTCGGCGCCGACCACGAGCGCCCGGCGATGCGTGCCGGCGCGGATGAAGTTGTCCGCAGTGGCGAGCGCGTAGACGAACCCGCTGCACACCGCCTGCAGGTCGAAGGCGGGGCAGTTCTTGATGCCGAGCTTGGCCTGCAGCAGGCATGCGGTGCTGGGAAACACGTAGTCCGGCGTGGAGGTGGCGAGCACGATCAGGTCGATGTCCTCGGCGCGCACGCCAGCGGCCGACAGGGCCGCGCGGCTCGCCTCCAGCGCGAGGTCGCTCGAGGTCTGCGACGCATCGGCGATGTGCCGCTCGACGATGCCGGTGCGCTCGCGGATCCAGGCGTCACTCGTATCGAGGCGCGCGGCGAATTCGTCGTTCGTGACCACGCGCGGCGGGAGGTATCCCCCGGTGCCGACGATGCGCGAGAAGATCATCGCGGCTGCCCGGCGACGGCGGTGGCGACCGGAAGCTCGGCCATGCGGCGCGCGATGCGCGCGATCACCTCGTTGCGCACTTCCTCCGCCGCCCGCTCGAGCGCCTGGCCGAACGCGAACGCGCCAGCCGAGCCGTGGCTCTTGATGACGATGCCGCGCAGCCCGAGCAGGCTGGCGCCGTTGTAGCGGCCGGGATCCATGCGCGCGCGCAGCGCCCTGAGCACGGGCAGCGCGACCAGCGCCGCCAGGCGGCGCCACCAGCCGCGCGAGAACTCCTGGCGCAGGAAGCCGACGATCATCGTCGCCACGCCTTCGGAGGCCTTGAGCACCGAATTGCCGACGAAGCCGTCGCATACCACCACGTCGGTCGTGCCCTTGAAGATGTCGTCGCCCTCCACGTTGCCGTGGAAGTTGAGCCCGCTTCCGCGCAGCAGGTCCGCAGCCTGCTTCACGGTGTCGTTGCCCTTGATGTCCTCGATGCCGATGTTGAGCAGGCCCACCGAGGGCCGCTCGCGGTGCTCTACCGCCGCCACCAGCATGGCGCCCATGACGCCGAACTGCATCAGCTGCTCGGGCGTGCAGTCGACGTTCGCGCCCAGGTCGAGGACGTAGGTCCATCCTCCGCGCATGTTGGGCAGGACCGTGGCAATGGCAGGGCGGTCGATGCCGGGCAGCGTCTTCAGCACGAAGCGCGAGATCGCCATCAGCGCGCCCGTATTGCCGGCGCTCACGCAGGCGTGGGCGATGCCGGCCTTCACGAGATTGATGGCCACGCGCATCGACGAATCCTTCTTGAGGCGCAGGGCCTGCGCCGGCGGCTCGTCCATGCCCACGACTTCGGTCGCCGGGCGGATCTGCAGGCGTGGTCCCGTGCTCGCGCGCGCAGCACGCAGGGCGCCCTCCAGCGCCTCGCGCTGCCCGACGAGGATCATGACCGTCTCCGGACGCCTGCGCTGGAACGCCAGCACGGCCGGCACCGTGACCTGCGGACCGTGGTCGCCTCCCATGCAGTCGACGGCGATGACGATCTCCGTCGAAGCCGCGGCATGCGCGTCGCTCACCCGCAACTCGAGTGCCGGGTGCTGTTACTCGTCGCGGGCTTTGGCGACCTTCTTGCCGCGGTAATAGCCGCTCGGGCTCACGTGATGGCGCAAATGCACCTCGCCCGTGGTCGGTTCCACCGCCAGCGGCGGCTTGCCCAGATGATCATGCGCACGGTGCATGCCGCGCCGCGAAGGGGACTTCTTGTTCTGCTGCACTGCCATGGTCAAGCTCCTCTCAATGTCGATGCCGGCCGCGCAGCATGCCGCGCAGGCCCGAAAATGGCGATTGTCGCGCACCCGGCGAGCGCGCCCCATCCGCCGGGCAGTCCTCGTGCCGCGGCGCGTACGGCAGCGCCAGCAGCAATTCGTCCTCGACGAGATCGCGGACCGCCATCTCCTTCGAGGCCACGATGCCGTCCGGCCCTTCGGCCGTGAGCGGCATCGCGTCGATCTCCGCCTGCGACCGCGCCAGCCACAGTTGCACGTCTTCCTCCACCGTCACGCTCACGGGCTCCAGGCAGCGGCGGCAGGCGAGCCGCAGCGCTGCGCGGATGCGCATGTCCAGCCCGTGCCGGCCGTGCACGTCGCGCGAGCCGCGCAGATCGTACTCGACCGAACCCTGCGAGTCGTACAACATGCCGCGCAGGCGGGGAAACACCTCCGCGGGCCAAGTGCCGTGCACGCTGGCACCGGCCGCCGCGAACTCGAAGCCGTCGATGACTAGAAACCGCGTCGGCGGCTGCGGCATGAGGGGGCGGATGATATCATCGCCGAAAAAGCCGTGTCAAAACAAAGTCATGCCTGAACCTCGGCGCCTCGTCCTCGCTTCGACTTCCCGCTACCGGCGGGAGTTGCTCGCGCGCCTGAAAATTCCCTTCGAATGCGTCGATCCGGGCGTCGCGGAGGACGTGCTGCCGGATGAAGCGCCAGCGCAGACGGCGCGCCGCCTCGCCCTTGGCAAGGCGAGCGCGGTCGCACGGCGATTCGCCGACGCCCTGGTCATCGGCGCCGATCAGGTGGCGCATTGCGCCGAGCTGCGTCTGGACAAGCCCGGCAGCCATGAGCGCGCCGTGCAGCAGCTGACGGCCGTCAGCGGCCGGATCGTGTCCTTCGAGACGGCGGTTGCCTTGCTCGACGCGCGCACCGGCGACGCGCAGGCACGCGTGGTCGGCACGCGGGTGCACTTTCGCCGCCTCGCGCCCGCCGCCATCGAGGCTTACCTGCTGCGCGACCGCCCCTACGACTGCGCCGGCAGCGCCAAGGCGGAGAGCCTTGGCATCGCGCTCGTCGAGCGTATCGACAGCGACGACCCGACGGCGCTCATCGGCCTGCCGCTCATCGCCCTGAGCGAGATGCTGGACGCGGCTGGCGCGCCGGTGCTCGCCGCGTGAGCAGCGCCGCGCTCTACCTGATTCCGACAGGCCTGGGCGGCGCGCCCGACGAGGTCCTGCCCCCGAGTACCGTGCAGGCGGTGCGCGCGCTGCGCGATTTCGCGGTGGAGAACGCCAAGAGTGCGCGCGCGTTTCTCGCGGCGGTACGCATGCCCTGCGCCATGCGCGAGCTGCGCATCTCCGAGATCGGCGAGGACGCGGACGCCCTGCTTGCGCCATTGCGGGCCGGGCGAGCGCTGGGCGTGCTGACCGAGGCGGGATGCCCGGGGATCGCCGACCCGGGACAGGCGCTGGCCGCCGCCGCCCAGGCCGCGGGCTTTCGCGTCGTGCCGCTCGTCGGCCCGTCCTCCCTGTTGCTGGCACTCATGGCCTCCGGGCTCGAAGGCCAGCGCTTCGCGTTCTGCGGCTACCTGCCGCGCGAGCGCGAGCCGCGCGCCGAGCGCATTCGGGCGCTCGAGCGCCGCTCGCGCGAGGCGCGCGAGACGCAGATCTTCATCGAAACGCCCTACCGCAGCGACGCGCTGCTCGCCGCGCTGCTCACGGCCTGCGCCGATGACACGCGGCTGTGCGTCGCGGTGGACCTGACGCTGGCGGGGGAATCGATCGCCACGCGCACCATCCGCGAGTGGCGCCGCGCGTCGCCAACGCTCGGCCGCCGTCCCGCGGTGTTCCTGCTGCTCGCCTAGCGCGGCTGCAGCGCGGCGCGCTGCGCCAGTTCCAGGACCGCGCTCGCCGCGCCGGCGCCGAAGCGCCGCGCGAACTTCTCCGCCAGGTTCTCCTTCTGCGTGAAGTCGACGATGTTCTCGGCCTTGACCACGTCGCGCGCGACGGACTCGACGCTGCCGTAGGCGTCGGCCAGGCCGAGCTCCAGGCTCTGCTGTCCGGTCCACACCAGCCCGGAGAAGATCTCCGGCGTCTCCTTCAGCCGCTTGCCCCGACCCTCGCGCACCACGTCGATGAACTGGCGGTGCACGTCCTCCAGCAGCGCCTGCGCATGGCGCTTCTGCGTCTCGTCGACCGGCAGGAACGGGTCGAGAAAGCCCTTGTTCTGCCCGGCGGTCAGCAGCCGCCGCTCGACGCCGAGCTTGTCCATCAGCCCGGTCACGCCGAAGCTGTCCATGCGCACGCCGATCGAGCCCACGATGCTCGACTTGCCGACGTAGATCTTGTCCGCGCCGACCGCGACGTAGTAGCCGCCCGAGGCGCAGACATCCTCGACCACGGCGTACAGCGGCACCTTCGGATACTTCTTGCGCAGGCGCCGCATCTCGTCGTAGATGTTGTTCGACTGCACCGGGCTGCCGCCGGGGCTGTTGATGCGGATGACCACGCCCTGCGTGTTCTCGTCCTTGAAAGCCGCCTGCAGGGCGGCGCTCACCCGTTCCGCGCTCGCGTCGGCGCCCGGTGCGATGACGCCGCTCAGGTCGACCAGCGCCGTGTGCTTGCCGCCCGCCCCCTCGCCGCGATCGCCCCAGTCCATCGCCATGACCAGGATCACCGTCACGTAGGCGAACGTCAGCAGTTTGAAGAAGATGCCCCAGCGGCGCGCGCGCCGCTGCTCCTGGAGCGCTGCGCCGGCCAGCCGCTCGATCGCCTTGCGCTCCCACTGCTCGTCGTTGTCAGTCATCTGCGACTCCCAGGTAATAGACGCCGCCGTTCCGCTCCTCGACCTGCAGGCGTGTCAGCGGCTTGCCGCCGCACGGCCCGCCCAGGCATTGGCCGCTGGACGCGGCGAAGACGGCACCGTGGGTCGAGCATAGCAAATCGCGTCCCTCGGCATCGAAGAACAGGCCTTCCTGCCAGTCCAGTTCCGAGGCCACGTGCGAGCAGCGGTTGAGGTAGCCGACCACGCTCCCGCGGTGGCGCACGACGAACGCGGGCACGTTCTCGCCGAAGTACTCGATCTCGAAGCGCACGCCGCGACCGGCATCCTGCAGCGCGACAGACTCGCAGATCAGGCGTGCTGCGCCAGCCATCGCGCCAACTCCTCCACGTTCGCCACGCAGCCGCGCGGCGCGAGCGCGCGCAGGCTCGACTCGGCGTGGGCGCCGTAGCTGACCGCGAGCGCATCCACGCCCGCCGCGCCCGCCATCTGCAAGTCGTGCGAGGTGTCGCCGATCATCAGGGCCTGCGCGGGCTCGGTGCCGAGCTCGAGCAGCAGCTCGTGCAGCATCGCCGGATCGGGCTTGGGCACGCTCTCGTCGGCGCAGCGCGTCGACGCGAAATACGGCCGGAGCGCGCTGGCATCGAGCGCGCGCTCCAGCCCGCGCCGGCTCTTGCCGGTCGCCACCGCCAGCGCGTGCCCGCGATCGCGCAACGCGCCGAGCAGCTCGACGACGCCCGGAAACAGCCGCATGCCCTCCTCCCTTGCCAGGAACTGCCGCCGATAGCAGGCGATGAACTCCATGGCGCGCTCGGCCGGCAGGTCGGGCACCGCGTGGCGCAGGGACGCGTGCAGGCCGAGGCCGATCACGTGACGCGCGCGCTCGCGGTCCGGCACCGCGAGCCCCATTTCCCGCGCGGCCTCCTGGATGCATTCGGCGATCGCGCCGGCCGAATCGATCAGCGTGCCGTCCCAGTCAAAGACGATCAGCGCGTAGCGCAAATTCCTTCTCCACGAATGCGCGCATGTCCGCGGGCAGCGGCGACTGCAGGCGCAACCGGGCGTGCGACAGCGGATGCGCAAACGCCAATCGGCGCGCATGCAGCTGCAGGCGCACCGCGCCCTCGTGCGCCAGGGCGCGGTTGAGCGCGAAGTCGCCGTACTTGGTGTCGCCGACGACGGGGTGGTCCGCGTGCGCCAGGTGCACGCGGATCTGGTGGGTCCGGCCGGTCTCCAGCCGCAGCTCGAGCAGGCTGCAGCGCTCCGCGAGCGCGAGCGGCTTGACGTGCGTCAGCGCTTCCTGGCCTTCCTGGTGCACGGCCACGCGGCGCTCGCCGCTCGCGCTGACGTACTTGTGCAGGCGCTCCCGCAGGTCGCGCTCGCCGCCCGACCAGCGGCCGTGCACCACGGCCCAGTAGACCTTGAGGACCTTGCCTTCGCGCAACTGGCCATGCAGCGCGGTCAGCGCGCTGCGCTTCTTGGCGACGATCAGCAGCCCGGACGTGTCGCGGTCGAGGCGATGCACGAGCTCGAGCACCCTGGCGTCGGGCCGAGCCGTGCGCAGCGCTTCGATCACGCCGAAGCTCACGCCGCTGCCGCCATGCACCGCCACGCCGGAAGGCTTGTCGACGACCAGCAGCGCGTCGTCCTCATGGACGACCGGAAGCTCGGGCAGGCGAGCCGGCCGCGGGCGCGCAGCGGGGGCCGCGACGCGCACCGGCGGAATGCGCACGCGATCGCCGGAGCGCAGCCGGTAGTCGGGCTTGACGCGGGCGCTGTTCACGCGGACCTGGCCGCTGCGCAGCACGCGGTACACGTGGCTCTTGGGCACGCCCTTCAGCCGCCGCAGCAGGAAATTGTCGATGCGCTGCGCGGCGCCCTCCTCGCCAACTTCAAGCAGGGTCGCCCGAGCCTTGCTTAAGTCATTCATTTTCCGTATGATCCACGCGTTGCTTCGAGACGCGAGGCACAGGATTCTCAGGCGCGGTGAGCACGATTCCCGCGGCCGGGACCTGCAACCCGCCTCCTGTCCGGCCACAGCTGGACCTGAAGCAGTGGTTAATCTCGCTCACCGGAAGTAGCGATAGTACTTGATAGCGCGCCGCAGGTCCTTCGACCCGCCAGGGCAAATCCCACAAGGAGTGTACTGACCCCTCGTTGACACGAGCTCCTGCGCGCGCAGGAGAACAATAAGTGAAGCGCATGTTGTTTAACGCGACGCAGCAGGAGGAACTGCGCGTCGCCATCGTCGAAGGGCAAAAGCTCGTCGACCTCGACATCGAATCGGCATCCCGGGAGCAACGCAAGAGCAACATCTACAAGGGCATCATCACCCGCATCGAGCCCAGTCTCGAGGCCGCCTTCGTCGAATACGGCGAGGAGCGGCACGGGTTCCTGCCCTTCAAGGAGATCGACAAGGCCTACTTCCGGCCCGGCGTCGACGTCGGGCGGGCGCGCATCCAGGACGCCCTGTCGGAAGGACGCGACCTGATCGTCCAGGTCGAGAAGGACGAGCGCGGCACCAAGGGCGCGGCGCTCACCACCTACATCAGCCTCGCCGGCCGCTACCTCGTGCTGATGCCGAACAACCCGCGCGGCGGCGGCGTCTCGCGCCGCGTCGAGGGCGAGGACCGCAACGAGCTGCGCGACACCCTGGACCACCTGCAGGTCCCCGAAGGCATGAGCGTCATCGCCCGCACCGCCGCGATCGGCCGCTCGCTCGAGGAGCTGCAGTGGGACCTCAACTACCTGCTGCAGCTGTGGAGCGCCGTCGAGAGCGCGGCTCACACGCAGGAGAAGAAGCCGTTCCTGATCTATCTCGAGTCGAGCCTGGTGATCCGCGCGATCCGCGACTACCTGCAGCCCGACATCGGCGAGATCCTGATCGACACGCAGGAGATCTACGACCAGGCGCGCGCCTTCATGCAGACCGTGATGCCCGCGAACGTCGGCAAGGTCAAGCTGTACCGCGACGACGTGCCGCTGTTCTCGCGCTTCCAGATCGAGCATCAGATCGAGAGCGCCTACTCGCGGCAGGTGAGCCTGCCCTCGGGCGGCTCGATCGTCATCGACCACACCGAGGCGCTGGTGGCGGTGGACGTCAACTCGGCGCGCGCCACCAAGGGCGGCGACATCGAGGAGACCGCGACGCGCACCAATCTGGAAGCCGCCGACGAGGTGGCGCGCCAGCTGCGCTTGCGCGACCTGGGCGGCCTGATCGTGGTCGACTTCATCGACATGGAGTCGCAGAAGAACCAGCGCGAGGTGGAGAACCGCTTCCGCGAGGCGCTGCGCTACGACCGCGCGCGCGTGCAGATCGGCAAGATCTCGCGCTTCGGGCTGCTCGAGCTCTCGCGCCAGCGCCTGCAGGCCTCGCTCGAGGAAACCGCGCACATCAACTGCCCGCGCTGCAGCGGCACGGGCTTCATCCGCGGCACGGAATCGACCGCGCTGCACGTGCTGCGCATCGTGCAGGAAGAGGCGATGAAGGAGAACACGGGCGCCGTGCACGTGCAGGTGCCGGTGGACGCCGCGAGCTTCCTGCTGAACGAGAAGCGCTCCGAGATCCAGAAGCTCGAGGCGCGGCTCAAGGTCAACATCCTGCTGATCCCCAATCCGCACCTGGAGACACCGCACTACAAGGTGCAGCGCCTGCGCCACGACGAGCTGAACGCCATGGAGCACGTGCCGGCGAGCTACGAGATGGTCGAGCAACCCGAGGAGCCGAAGGCGGCCGAAGCGGCTGCCGCCGAGAAGCGCGAGCGGCAGGAGGCGGTCGTCAAGGCGATCGTTCCCGAGCAACCGGCGCCCGTGGTTCCCGAAGTGCAGCCGGCGCCGCCCGTGCCGCACATCCCCGCGCCCGCTGCGCCGGTCACGCAGCCTGGCGGCATCCTCGGCAAACTGTTCGGCTGGCTCATCACCGGCAAGCCGCAGGCCCAGGGCCTGCCGGCAGCCGTCCCCGCGCCGACGCAACCGCCGCGCGACACGGCGCGTGAGCATCGGCATCGCGAGCGCCGGCCGGAGCACCGGCAAGGCGGCGAGCGCGGAGAGCAGCGCCGCGAGGGCCGGCGCGACGAGCATCGGGGCGAGCAGCGCCGCGACGGCCGGCGCGAGGGCCGGCGCGACGAGCAACGCGACCAGCGCCGCGGCCCGCGTCACGAACCGCAAGGCGGCCAGCCGCGCGAGGGCCAGCGGCATGGCGGCGAACGCCGCCCGGACGGGCGGCCCCAAGGGCAACAGCAGCGGCAGCCGCAAGCGCCTCGTCCCCCACAGCAGGGACAGCCGG
>Ga0224505_10000508_pt1 | contig 26599 bp, 26 predicted proteins | sample SF_Jan12_sed_USG_FD_169102 | JGI IMG/M metagenome (GOLD analysis project Ga0224505, IMG submission 169102) | Sediment microbial communities from San Francisco Bay, California, United States - SF_Jan12_sed_USGS_4_1 | ecosystem: Environmental > Aquatic > Marine > Sediment | place: USA: California... | reverse complement strand
TCCCGATCGTGTCCGATCGACAGCTGGGCCGACAGGGCGTCGAACTCGCCGAGGGTGGAGCGCACCTGATCGACCACGTGTGACCCGTAGGCCCCCAGCCATCCCCCACCCACCGCGGCGTCGCGCCACCAGTCGGGCACCGTGGAAGACGGGTCGGCCAACAAAGGACAGTCGAGCACGAATGTGGCCTCACGAGGTCGACCGATGGCGCCGTCACGGATGACCCGACCGAGCAGGGCCTGGGCCGAGGCGTAGCGGAACTCGGTACCCAGGAGATGGACCACGCCGGCCGCCGTCGCCGCCTGGTGCAGCTCTCGGGCCTCGACGGCATCGAGGGTGAAGGGCTTCTCGCACAGAACGTGCAGGCCGCGGTGCAGGGCGGCCAGGACGATCTCGCGATGGGTGGCCGGTGGGGTCGCCACCGAGACGGCCATCAGCCCGTCGAGGTCGAGGGCGGCGTCAAGGTCGGTGAGAGCGAGCGGGACGTCGAAGCGAGCAGCTCGCTCAGCGGTGCGATCGGGATCGCGGCCGACCACGGCCCGCACATCGAACCCGGCGCGGCGCAGGCCCCGCACATGGGTGAGACAACCGAAGCTGGTGCCGACGACGACGGCCGACGGCGGGCTCATCGGCGCTGCTCGTTGCGGAGCGGCTCACCGGCCATGAAGCGGACGAGGTTGTCGGCGAACAACTCGTGCAGGTTGACGAACAGCCGGTCGGGCGCGCTCGAGCAGTGGGCCGACAGATACAGGTTGGGGGCGTCCCAGAGCGGGGACGCCGCGGGCAACGGTTCGACGCGGGTGACGTCGAGGGCAGCCGCTCGCAGATGACCCGATGTCAGCGCGGCAACCACCGCGTCCTCGTCGACCAACGGTCCGCGACCGACATTGATGAACATCGACCCGGGAACCATGGCGGCGAAGGCCTCCTCGTCCATGAGTCCCTCGGTCTCGGGAGATTCGGGCACCGCGGCCACCACGATGTCGCTCTCGCCGAGTAGCCGGAGCAGCTGATCGGGGCCGAACACGCGCTCGGCCAGCTCCGACGGGGCGCCGCTTCGACGCAGTGCGGTGACGTGAAGCTCCAGCGCCCGGGCCCGCACGGCCACCCGCTGGTTGATCTCGCCGAACCCGATGAGGCCGAGGCGTTTGCCGGCCAGTTCCTCACCGAACAGCGGGCGCCATTCCCGCTGCTGCTGGGCCTCGTCGAGAGCCCGCACCTTCTTGTACTCACCCAGGATGCGACCGATGACGAACTCGGCGATGGCGGTGGCGTTCACGCCGGCCGCACTGGTCAGGCGTATCCCGGCCTCGGCCAGGCCGGCCGACTCGAGTTGGGCCACGCCGGCCCCCAGAGCCTGGACCCACTGGAGCTGCGGTGCCAGCGTCGCCACGTCGAAAGGCAGATCGAGCGTGAGACAGCAGTGGATGCGGGCGAACATGGCCCGTTGGTCATCGGTGAGCTCGGGGGCCATGCTGCGGGCGTCGTCCCACGGCGGCACGCCACGGGCGGTGCGCAGCTCGGAGGACTCCTCATAGGCCTCCACCACCACCTCGACGCGGGGATCGAGCGCGGTCAGCTCGGCCAGGTGCTCGTCGAAATCGGGATTCCACCAGGACGGATAGAGCATTCCGACCACCAGCGGTTCGGTCATGGCAGCTCCGACCGCAGCACACCCACCCGGTGGGTGGACGCAATGGTGTCGGCCAGATAGGCCGGCGCCTCGTCGGTGGGAACGAACCAGCCCGTGGGGCACATCGTCAGGACCTCGACCAACGCGAAACCCAGACCCTGGCGCGCCACGGTGAACGCGTCGACGATCATGCGTTTGGTGCGGGCCACATTGCCGGCGTCGTTGACCGCGCCCCGGGCCACGTAGGCGACTCCCTGGAGGCCGGCCACCAGTTCGGCGATCTGCATGGGGTGACCGTGCTGGGCCGGGTCTCGTCCCTCGAGCGTGTTCTTGGTGCGCTGTCCCACGGTCGTGGTGACCGTGAGGTGGCCGCCGGTCTCACCGAAGACGCCGTTGTTCAGCATGATGCACACGATGCGCTCACCGCGGGCCGCCGCGTGCAGCACCTCCTGGAGGCCCTCGTTGGCCATGTCTCCGTCGCCCTGGATGGTGAAGACCGCCAGCTCGGGACGCATCCGCGCCACACCGGTGGCCACCGACGGGGCGCGACCGTGCAGCGCCTGGAGCACCTCGACATCGAGGTTGTTGGAGAACGCCGTGCTGCAACCGATGCCGAACACGGCGACGCACCGGTCGGCCAGATCGAGCAGAGCCAGGGCGTCCATGACGGCCCGGATGGCCACGGGTTCGCCGCACCCGGGACACAGGTGGTGGGCGCCGACATCGACCAGCGTGGGCGTGAAGTCGGCCACCAGGGTGGCGTCATCGGGTACCTCGCCGGGGACCACGCGGAGGTCATCGGGTCGGTTGGTCACCGCCCGCCCCCCAGCAGCGACCGCACCGACGAGCAGAGAGCGTCCACCGTGGCGTCGGGCGCGATGCCGAAGGCCGACGAATCGGTGCGAAAACCGTTGATGCCCACGACCGGTGTGGCGCCCAACAGGGCCAGCCGGACATCGTCGATCATCTGGCCCGCGTTGTTCTCGTACACGACCACCATCCGAGCACCGTCGGCGGCTCGGAGCACATCGGCCGCCGGAAACGGCCAGAGGGTGATGGGTCGAATCAGCCCGACCCGATGGCCGGCGGCGCGCAGCTCGGCGACCGCGCCGGCCGCCAGTCGGCTCATGGTGCCGTAGGCGACGACGACGATCTCCGCGTCGTCGACCGCGGACGACTCGGAGCGGGGAGTGATGCCCGCCGTCATCTCCTGGCGGCGCCGATCACAGGCCGCGTAGTGCTCGGAGAGGTCATAGCCGACACCGTCGCGCTGCTTGGCGGTGCCCAGTGGCGACACCAGCTTGGCCCGGCCACTACCGCCGCTCGTTCCGTCGAGCGCCCACGCGGGCGCCGGGCGGGGCACGGTGGGCCCGGCGCTCACCTCGATGTCGACCCAGGTGTGGGCCAGGTAGTAGTCGCCCACGACCAGCACCGGGTTGCGCCAGCGATCGGCCAGGTCGAAGGCCTCGGCGACCAGCTGGGTCACGTCGGCCGGGCCCGACGGGGCCAACACCGGAGTCCGGTAGTCGCCGTGCCCACCCCCGCGAGTGGCCTGGAAGTAGTCGCCCTGCCCGCGAGCCATGTTGAGGACGACGAAACCGATACCGGCCATGGTCGCCTCGGCGATGGACTCCTGCATCAGCGACAGGCCCTGACCCGTGGAGCCGGTGGCCGCCCGGGCCCCGGTCGCCGCCGCGCCCCACACCATGCCCACCGCCTCCAGTTCGCTCTCGGCGTTGACGCACAGCCCGCCCACCGGCGGGAGCGCCTCGGCCATGTGTTCGAGGACCTCGGTGAACGGCGTCATCGGATACCCGGCGAAGAACCGGCACCCCGCCTCGACCAGGGCATGAGCCACGATCGCCGAGCCCTCGGCGAGCTGACGGGTCACGACCAGGCCCCGTTCCACTGGCGGGGCGTCTCGAAGCGGTGGACCTGGAAGCAGAAGTCGGGACAGACATCGGCGCAGGCCCGACACGCCGTGCAGCCGGCGAGCAGCTCGGGGAACCGGTATCCCCTGGTGTTCGTGCGGTCGGTGGTCATGACCAACACGTCGGGTTTGCAGGCGTCGATACAGAGGTCACAGCCCTTGCACGCCTCGGTGTCGATCACGGCCGTGCCCCGCACGGGAATGGAGTCGGTCATGTGGACACCGGGTCGGCCGACCACGCCGGATGGGTGAGCGTGACGAGGGACAGACCGTCGGCCAACGCCTGTCGGTTGGCGGCTGCCGCCTCACGGCGATACGACGGCAGCACCCGCTCGGGTGTGCTGAGCAGGGCGTCCTCGGACACCAGCCCGGTGGCGGCGGCCAACACCCCGACGAGTACCAGCGATGCAGCCATGGGAGCGCCCAGTGCGCCGGCCCGGTCGAGCGCGGCGACGGGGATCACCGAGATGTCGGACCGCCCTTCGAGCGCCTCGGGTGCCACGATCGACGAGTTGACGACGGCCGGACCCCCGGGTCGTACGATCGACCATGCGAGGGCCGCGTGCTCGTGGTGCATCACCACGGCTCCCCAGGCCGAGCTCACCATCGGGGGCGCGCGCACTGCCTCGTCGGCCACTACCAGTACGGAATCGCTGTTGCCGCCACGCATCATCCCGCCGTAGCTGGCGAACAGCTGCACGCGCCGCCCATCGGCCACGGCCGCCTCGGCCAACGTCCGAGCCGCCAGCTGGACGCCCTGACCGCCAATGCCGGTGAACAGGATCTCACGCTCCACGGCCGGATGATACGCTGTTCCTCTCATAAAGAACAATGTTCTCGGAGGACCCCATGGCTGCGACCGATCGGACGTTCGGCGACGTCGGAACCCGGCTCCTCATCGACAACGAGCAGGTCCGCGTGTGGGAACTGCACCTCGAGCCGGGCCAATCCTCGGCGCTGCACCATCATCAGCGCGACTACGTCATGGTGCAGATCGACGGTGACCGCATCGCCGCCGAGTTCGAGCCCGACAGCGCCGGCACCTTCGCCGGGTCGTCCTACCTCGATGGCGAGGTGACGCCGGGGACGGCCATCTACGCCGAGGCCGGTGGCAAGGAACGGGCGGTCAACGTCGGCGGCGAACCATTTCGAGAGATCATCGTCGAGGTGAAGGCCACCCGCCGAGCGGGTGTGCTTCCCGTCCAGCACGTCTCGCTCAACGTGGTCGACGTGGCGGCGGCGCTTCCCTTCTACACCCAGGTCCTCGGGCTCCAGGTGCTCTCCCGACCCGACTTCGGGATCCCCGGCGCCTGGCTCGGCACGGGCAACGGCGTCCAGATCCACCTGATCGAGGATCCGACCTTCGTGGCGCCGAGCGGGCCCCACCTGGCGTTCGAGACCACCGACATCGACGGGGAGACGGTCCGCCTCCGGGACCTGGGAGTCGATGTCGGGGAGCCCTTCGAGCTCGACGGCATGCGCCAGGCGTTCTTCCACGATCCATCGGGCAACCAGTTCGAGCTCAACCAGCCGCCGAACCCATGACCGATGGCCTCACCGTTGGCGCGGTGGTGGCCAACGCCGCTACCGGCGCGCCCGACGCGGTGGCCGCGGTCGTGGACGGGCGGACCCATTCCTTCGCCCAGCTCGACCAGGCCGCCACGATGTGTGCCCAGCGCCTGGTCGGGGCAGACCTCCAACGGGGGGACGTCGTGCTGGTCCTGGCCGGCACCTCGTTCGATCTGCTGGCCCAGTTCGTCGGGTGCGCCCGAGCAGGCGTGGTCTTCGCGCCGCTGAACCCCGCCCTCGACGCCGGCACGATCGCCTCGGTCGCCGAGCGAGTGGCGGCATCGGCCTGCATCGTCGACGAGGTCAACCGCCCCCTCGCCCGGGCCCTCACCGTTCCCACCCTGGCGGTCGAGGAGGCCGCCGAACAGGGCACGCACACTCGGCTACCGGCCGTCACCGCCGACGACGGCCACGTCGCCTTCTTCACCAGCGGGAGCACCGGCCTCCCGAAAGCGGCCCTGTTGTCGCACCGGACCAGCGTCCTACGGTCTCATCCGGGCAGTCAGCTCGAACCTCGCGGCCCTGCCCTGTGCCCCTATCCCCTCTTCCACATGGGCGGTTGGACCATCGCCCTTCAGCAGTGGCACGCCCGGGCCGGCGTGGTGTTCGTCGACCAGACCGATCCCCAGTCGCTGGCTCACGCCCTGGGCACCCAGAGGATCGAACGCTTCAATGCCATCCCGGCCCTGTGGACCCGCCTGGCCGACCAGCTGGGTGAACGGGCCGACGGCGCCTTTCCCGACCTGCGCTTCGCCGACACCGGCACCTCGCCGACATCGCTGTCCCTGCTCGAGACCATCGCCCGCATGGCGCCCAACGCGCACGTGCGGGTCTTCTACGGCAGCACCGAAGCCGGCAACGTGGCCTCGCTCCACCACGAAGACGTCGCCCGCAAGCCGGGCAGCTGTGGTCGACCGAGCCCATTGACTGCCGTTCGCCTGGCGCCCGATCAAGAGCTGTGCGTGCAGGGCCCACTCCTGTTCGACGGGTACCTCGGCGACGCGGAGGCCACGCAGCAGGTCCTGGTCGAGGGCTGGTACCACACCGGCGATCAGGCCACCATCGACCCCGAGGGGTTCATCACCATCACCGGGCGGCTGGGAACGGTGATCCGCACCGGAGGCGAGGCGGTGACACCCGAGGTGGTCGAGACTGCCCTCGCCGCCCACCCGGCCATCACCGACGTGGCCGTGTTCGGTGTCGACGATCAGCAGTGGGGAGAGATCGTGTGGGCCGCGGTGGTCTGCGGGCAGCCACTGGACCTCGATGACGTCCGCCATCATCTGGCGCGAGGCGGCCCGCGTCCGCTGGCTGCCCACCAGCGACCCCGCGGCCTCCTGGTCCTCGACGCCCTTCCCCGCACGCCTGCCACCGGTCAGGTGGATCGCCACCGCCTCCGGCGCCTGGCCGCCGAGCTCGGGCAGCGAGAAACCGACCCATGAGCCCGCCCGCTGACCGACTGGAGGGGCTGAGCTGATGGCCATGGTCGACCAGGTCATCCAGCGGAGCATGGCCGAGCAGCACCAGGCCTACACCGCCGAGGTCCGGGTGATCATCGACGCCGCCTACGCGGTGATCGCCCGCAGTGGGCGCTTCGACCCACCGGTGCGCGCCATCCTGGCCGAAGCGGGGTTGTCCAACCCGGCCTTCTATCGCCATTTCCGCAGCAAGGACGAGCTCCTGTTGGTGCTGTTGGATGAAGGGCGCCGCCAGCTGGTGCAGTATCTCGATCACCAGATCGAGGCGGCCCATGACCCCGACGAGCGAGTCGAGGCCTGGGTGCGAGGGGTGCTCGCCCAGTCGACCGACGAGTCCGCAGCTCGACGCACGCGGCCCTTCGTCACCCAGGTCGAACGCCTCCAACAACGCTTCCCCGCCGAGCAAGAGGCGTCTGAGCAACAGCTGCTGGATCAACTCCGTGCCGTCCTCGGCTCCGCTCGCAACCGGTGGGCGCCGACCATCTACTCGCTCGTGTTCGGGGAGCTCGAGCGGTACCTGCGCACCGAGACGACGCCCACCGACAACGACATCGACCAACTGGTGGCCTTCGTGCTGGCCGGCGCGGACGCCGTGCGTTGATCACCACCACGCTCCGCTTCAATTTCGCGCTGCCCGGTCAGGATCCGGCCGAGAACGCGCGGCGCCATCGCTCGTCGGTGGTCATGGCCGAGGAGGCCGACCGGGCCGGACTCAGCGCCATCAGCCTCGAGGAACACCATGGCGTGATGGACGAGAACGGGCCCATGGGCTGGTGTGCCTCGCCCATCGCGGTGGCCGCCGCGCTGCTGGCCCGCACCGAGCGCGTGACCGTGGCCCTCTGGGGCATCGCCCTCCCGCTCCACGATCCGGTTCGGATCGCCGAGGACGTGGCCACCCTGGACCTGCTCGCACCAGGCCGGGTGGTTCTCATCGTGAACGTCGGCTACCGAGCCGAGGAGTTCGCCGCCCACGGCCAGGACTACGCCGCCCGCGAGCAGCTCTTCGACGACAAGCTGACCGTGCTCCGGGCGGCCTGGACCGACGGGGGCATCGCCGTCGACGGCACCACCCATGCGGTGACCCCGCGGCCGGTCACCCGGCCCCACCCCATGCTCATGATCGGTGGCGCCACGGTGGAGGACGCTCGGCGGGCCGCTCGCCACGCACTGCCCTTCCGGCCGTCGGCCCACCACACCCAGCTCAGGGACGCGTATCTCCACACCTGGTCGACCGACGACCACGAGCCGCTGTATCTGGCGCCACCCGCCCGCACGTCCATCGTGCAGGTCGCCGAGGACCCCGACGAGTGGTGGTCCACCGTCGGCCACCACCTACTGGCCGAGGCCCGCACCTACGCCGGCTGGATGACTCCGGGCGAACACAGCGCCGTGCACAGCCGCGCCGCCACCGTGTCGGAGCTGCGGCGCGAGGGCATCTACCGGGTCCTGACCCCGACCCAGTGCGTGGAGCAGGCGCGACGCGACCACGGCCTGCTCGTGCACCCGCTCTGTGGGGGCACACCCCTCGATCGTGCCGAGACCAGTGTCGGGTTGTTCATCGACCAGGTCCTTCCCGCGCTGCAAGCTTGACCCATGACCAGCCGGCCCTTCGAGCCCCGCGCCACCGGCGCCACAGCATCTGCCGCCGGCTCCCCTCATGGTCGCGCCGGCCGCCGAGTCCTCACCGTCGTGGTGGTGCTGGTCCTGGCATTGCCGGTGATCCGGGACCACGACAGCTTCCCGCTGTCGACGTACCCCATGTATGCCCACAATCGTGACCGGGTGGCAGCCATCGCCACGGTGGTGGGCATCGGTTCGTCGGGGCAGGTGCAACGTCTCGGTCTCACCACCATCGCCGACTCCGACGATCCGCTGGAGGCCGCATCGTTCGTGCTGCTGGAGATCCGGGCCGGCCGAGCCGACGCCCTGTGTGCGGCAGTGGCCTCCCGCGTCGATCCTGCCCTCGCCGGGGTGGAGGTCGTCACCGAGACCCACGACCTGGTGGCTCTCGTGCGGGGCCAGGCCTCACTCCAGGAGCGTGCCGTGCACGCCACCTGCACGCCGGACCCATGACGGGACTCGGCTCGCTCGATGCCTGGCTGCTGGCCGCTGCCCCGGCGACGCGCCTGGCCGCCTTCCGGATCGTGGCCGGTGGCTTCGCCGTGGTCTACGTCGTGGCCCGATCCCCCACCCTGTGGGCGCTGGCGAACCGACCCGAGGAGTCGTTCGCGCCGGTGGGCGTGTTGGGCTGGATGGATCGACCACCGGCTCCGGCGGTCGTCCTCGTCGCGCTCACCCTGACCGTCATGGTCGGGCTGGCCTTCGTGCTCGGTTGGCGATTCGCCCTGACCGGTCCGCTCTTCGCGGTCGCAATGCTGGCGTCGGCCACGTTCCACAGCTCGTGGGGTCAGCTCCTCCACTTCGAGAACCTCGTGGTGCTGCACGTGCTGGTGATCGGGTTCAGCCCCAGCGCCGATGCCCTGGCGCTCCGGTCCGATCCCCCACCGCCGCCGTCGTACCGCTACGGCTGGCCGCTGCGGATCGCCGCCATCCTCACGGTCGGCGTGTACGTGATCGCGGGTGTGGCCAAGCTGCGCATCGGCGGGGCCGAGTGGCTGTTCGGAGACAGCCTCCGCAACCACGTGGCCTACTCGGCGGCCCGCCTCGATCTCCTCGGCGCCTCCCCCAGCATCCTGGCTCGCACCGTCATCGACTGGACGTGGCTGTTCCCGCCCTTGGCGGTGACGGCGGTGCTCATCGAGTTGAGCGCACCGGTGGCCCTGGTCACCCGGTCGCTGCGCAACACCTGGATCGGGGCGGTCATCGTCATGCACCTGGCCATCGCCGCGCTGCTGCTCGTCCTGTTCCCCTATCAGGCGCTGGGTTTCGCCTTCGCTCCCCTGTTCGATCTGGAGGTGGGCGCGGCCCGCCTGCACGGGTGGATCCGGCGGGTGCCGGTCACCCGCCGGTGGGCCCGGTGAGGTGTACCGTCATCGCATGATCCGAAGTGGCACACGAGTACAACTGCTCGCGGTGGCTGTCCTGGTCACCGCCTTCAGCATCGGAGCGCCACCCGCGGGCGCCGAGATCACCGAAGGCTGCCACGCCGAGGCGGTCTTCCCCGACGGTGTGCTCGTCGACCCGGCCGCCGGTGACGAGTTCACCGTGCCCCGGAACGGCACGGTCGAATGGGTGGGCCGCATCGACACCGACAGCGAGGAGACCGAGCCACGCAGTCACAACGGCCAGGTGGTGATCGTGCTGCCACCGCTGATCGGTGACGTGCTCGGCCTGTTCCTCGACGATGGCGAGCCCGATGTCCGCCGTTGGGCCGACACCGAGACCACGGCCACCACCGACAAGGGCGTCACCAAGTACAGCATCCCCGGTTGGGTCCCGGCCGGGGCACCGATCCGGGTGGAGGGCGTGCACAACGACACGGCCCAGAACTGCGACGGTTGGGTGGTCCTCACGATCGACGGCAGCCCGTGGAGCAGTCCCACCACGCTGATCGCCGTCGGCGGCACCATCGCTGCGCTGGCCGGCCTGGTTCTGGCCGGCAAGGCCCGATGGCGTGCTGGAGACCCCATGCCCGGGGACCCCATCGCATCGGCGCCGGTGCGGGGGAACCCGATCCTCGGCTTCATCGCCGGCGGCTTCCTGGGAGCGTTCGTGGCCCCGTTGCTGTGGGCCCTCGGGGTGATCGATCTGGCCAGTCCCGTGTGGATCCTCCTTCCCCTCGTCGGTGCCATCGCCGGCACGGCCGTCGGCTTCTTCCCCCCGTGGAACCGCACCCCTGGGCCCCCACGCCCCGGCGACGACGACCCCCCCTCCCCCGACGACGAGTTCTTCAGCCCCGACGAGATGGCGGTGGCCAACCGTCGTCGGACCCCCGATCTCGGTCCGGCCGGCGCCTCGCGCAGCCTGGCCGAGATGGAGGACGAAGCCGGTTCGTCCTGAGCTGCACCGGTAGCTAGGGCTTCGACTCGTCGAGCGACCGAATCAGCGCCTTGGGAGCCACCATGCGGTAGGCCTCCTCGGCTATCTCGGCGATCTCGGTCCAGTCGGCGGCGCGATCGATGCGCACGCCGAGCCACCCGCGGTGCCCCACGTAGGGAGGTCGGAAGAAGCGATCCGGCTCGGTCTCGACCAACTGCTCCTGCACACCACCGGGAGCGGCACACCACAGGGCGATCCCATGTTCACCGTGATGGTGGTCGTGGAACATCACGAACGTCTTCTTGTCGCGGACGAAGAACGTCGGTGCCCCGTGGCTGAGGCGTTCGGTGACCTCGGGCAGGGCCGAGCAGATCGTTCGCACCCGATCCAGCAGGGCCTGAGCGTCAGCGTTCATGGACCGGACGCCCGCGATGGTGCGAGGAGAAGCGCGCTCAGACGAGCGCGGCGACCGGTTCGCCGTTGATCGTCTTGTACACATGGGCACCCGCGATCCACACGACCGGCCAGGCCAGGCCGCAGGTCACGATCAACAACACGACGGCGACCACGAGGAAGGCGAGCAGGTTGCCCATGTTGGCCCTGACCACGTTGACGCTGGCGCTGATGCCGTCGGTGGGGCTCATGTTCTTGTCGACGATGTAGTAGCCGTAGAAGAAGGTGAAGAACATCACCAACAGGCCCGGGATGACACACAGCACCAGTCCGACGAAGGTCATCAGCCCCACCAGGAGCGACGCCACGAAGTAGGACCCGACGTGGGCTCCCTGGAACAGCACGCCGAACTCCGGGGTGCGCCCCTCGACGATCTCGAGGGAGGCCCGGATGAGTCCCACGGTGACCATCAGCGCGATGACGTACCCGATCACCGAGAACACGATCGACAGGAACGGATTGTCGACGAGCAGCTGGCCGACCAGGCCGAACCCGGCATAGGCGACGATGATGATCAGGAGCAGGACCAAGATGGTGCCCAGGTTCTTGACGAACCCGTTCCAGCCGTAGCTGAGCGCCGCGCCGATGTCGATGGTGGGGCCCTGCGGGCTGCCGCCCGGGGTGGGCGGCTGGGCGCCCGGCGCCTGCTCGGGTGAATACCACTTGCCGTCGGCGGCCTGCCACCAGCCGGGTCCCTGGGATTGATCGCTCACCGTATCTCCTTCGTCGTCGGGGCCGAGCGTAATCGGCGTCGTGGCCTCGATCGGGGACCGTGACGGGCCTGCCTCGCGGCGGGCCCATCACTGCTCGGCGGCCACCAACTCGAGGATCTCGTCCTCCCAGGCGAAGTCGTAGTCCCCGGCGCCGGGGCGTCCGGCGTCGCACCACCATCGGTGGGTCTGGGCCACGGCGCCGGGGAAGTCGTATCGCGGCTCCCAGCCGGTGACCCGCTGCAGCGCCTCCACCGAGAACACGACGTCGGTGTCCCACCGGTGCAGGTTGGGCTGGAGGCGCTGGGTGATGTTGCCCAGCTGGAACCGATGGGCGTGGCGCCGGGCCCGTTCGAACGCCGCGTCGGTGGGCCTGATGTCCATGGCCGAACGGGGTCCGGACGGTGCGCTGACCGCCACCCGGCCGTCCCACAGGGCGTCCATCAGCGATGCGGGGATCGGCACCAGGTCCGGGTCGGTGCCCACCACCTCGGCGAAGGTGTCGATGTAGCGGCGGTCGGTGTGGGGGTCGGTGCCGGTGCAGTTGAAGCGCCGCCCGAAGCTCTCGGGCCGCCCCAGCAGGGCGACCAGCGCCCCCGACTGGTCGTCGACGTGGCCGACGATGCCCCGGGTCTGCCCGGCACCGGGCATCAGGATGGGCCGGCCCCGCCGCATCCGCTCGAACATGCGCTGCTCGCGGTCGGGCAGGGCGTTGTGGGGACCGAGGACCATCGACAAGAGCACGGTGGTGGCGGGGAAGCGGCGCTCGCGGTGGGCCCGGTCCAACACGTCCTCGCAGCGCAGCTTGTCCAGGCCGTACTCGTTCTGCTCATCACCGCGCTCGGTCGGGGCGTCCTCGGTGATCGGGCACGGCGTGCCCGTGGCGTAGGTGACGGTCGAGGAGATGAAGACGTAGTGGCTCACCCGTCCGTCGAGCAGATCGACCATCACCTCGACGTCGCCCGGGTGGTACGCCGTCATGTCGATGACGGCATCCCACTGGTCGCCCGCCAGGGCGGACCGGAGCGCACCGTGATCGGTCCGGTCGGCCAATCGGCGGTCCACACCGGGGGGATACTCGATCGGGGTGCGGCCCCGATTGCACACGGTGGTGTGGTGGCCCTGGTCGACCAGATGGCGCACCAGGGACCGTCCGTTGAACAGCGAACCGCCCATCACCAGCACCTTCATGCCCGCTCTCCCATCTGACCGAATTTGCGTGGGTTGTCGACAATGATCGCGCGCAACCCACGCCAGATCGGCATGGGTGGGGACTCAGCGGTGCGTGTCCACCAGCTCGACCAGGGCGGCAACGGCCTGATCCGGGGCCACACCGCGCTTCTCGCCGGTGGATCGGACCACCAGCTCCAATTCGCCCGCCTCCACTCCGTTGGGGCCGATGGTCAGGCGGAAGGGGATGCCCACCAGCTCCGCATCGGCGAACTTCACGCCGGGACGGGCGTCGCGATCATCGAGCACCACCTCCACCCCGGCATGGCTGAGGTCGTCGGCCAGGCGCTCGGCCATCTGCATGGATTCGCGGTGTTCGGCCTTCACCACCGTGATCACCACGTGGAACGGCGCCACCGAGACCGGCCAGCTGATGCCCTGCTCGTCGTGATGGGTCTCGACCACGGCGGCCAGGGCCCGCCCCACCCCGATGCCGTAGCAGCCCATGATGGGCACCCGGGCTTCGCTGTTCTCGTCGAGGACGGTGATGCCGAAGGCCTCGGTGTACTTGCGTCCCAGCTTGAAGATGTGGCCCACCTCGATGGCCCGCTCGATCAGGAGCGGCTGGCCACATTCCGGACAGGCCTCCCCGGCCTTCACCTCGCGGAGGTCGGCCCACCGGCCCACGGCGATGTCGCGCTCGACATCGACGCCACCGACGTGGAAGTCATCCTCGTTGGCGCCCGTGGTCATGGCGGTGCGCCCACGTAGGGCGGGGTCGGCGATGATGTCCAGGTCGGTGACGCCGACGGCCCCGAGACTGCCCGGGTGAGCGCCCAGGGCGGCATGGATGGCATCGGCCTCGGCCGGGGCCACGTCGATGGCGCCCGTGGCGTCGACCAGCTTCTGCTCGACCAGGTTGTGGTCCCCGCGCAACAGCACCAGCGTCAGCCGGCCGTCGAGCACCATGACGAGCGTCTTGATCTGCCGATCGGCGGGGGCGCCCCCGTCCATCTCGGCCAGCTGGGCGATGGTGCGCACACCCGGAGTGGGGAACCGCACCGGCGCGTCGTCGGCCGTGGGCGGGTCGGCGATGTCGGAGATGGTCGATGTGGCCCGCTCGATGTTGGCCGCGTATCCACAGCCGTCACAGCGGGCGATGTCGTCCTCACCGGCGGGCGAGGCCACCATGAACTCCACCGAGTCGCTGCCGCCCATGTTGCCCGATGACGCCTCGACGGCGACGGCGTCGAGCCCCAGACGCTCATAGATCCGGACGTAGGCGTGCTGATGGGCGTCGAAGCTGGCATCCAGCCCGGCCTCGTCGACATCGAAGCTGTAGGAGTCCTTCATGGTGAACTCGCGCACCCGCAACAGACCGGCCTTGGGTCGCGGTTCGTCGCGGAACTTGATCTGGAACTGGTACCAGATCTGGGGCAGGGCCCGGTACGAGCCGATCTCGGCGAAGACCGTGCTGAAGATCTCTTCGTGTGTCATGCCGAGCGCCTGCTCGGCACCCTTGCGGTCCACCAGGCGGAACATCTCGTCACCCATGGCATCCCACCGACCCGATGTTCTCCAGACCGTGGCCGGGTGCATGCACGGCAGCAGGAACTCCTGACCACCGATGCGGTTCATCTCTTCGCGGATGATCGACGTGATCTTCTCGTGGACCCGAAGACCCAACGGCAGCAGCGAGTAGTGGCCCGACTGGAGCTGGCGGATGTAGCCGCCCCGCACCAGCAGCTTGTGACTGGCCGCCTCGGCGTCGCCGGGTGCATCACGCAGGGTGGGTATGAAAAGCTGCGACCAGCGCATGGGTCTCCTCGATCTGCCTGGAGCGGCGCTGGACACCGTACCGAGCAGACACGGGGAACGACGCCCGTTCGTTGGTCACACAGGGTGTCCTCTACCATCGGTGCCCGTGTCGCTGGTCCGGAATGCCACTCATCGCACGCGTGATCGCTGGCTTGCCCCGCTGATCGTGGGCGCGCTGCTCGTGGTGTTCACACCCATCGCTCCCGCCCGGGCCCACACGCCGCACGACACGACCAGCACCACCGTCATGTCGCCTGACTACGCCGAAACCCAGGTGGTCTACGCCACCAGCCAGAACCGTCTGGTGCGCTCTGACGACGGCGGCGCCAGCTGGGCGACGCCCACATCGGGGCTGGCCACCACCAGCTTGGGTCGACTGGCGGTCACACCAGCCGACCCCGACCGGGTCTATCTCACTGCGGCCGAAGGTGTGTATCGGTCCGACGACGGGGGCTTCCACTGGGCGCTCGCCAGCGCGCGCACCACGCCGTTCACCACCTCGGCCATCGCCGCATCACCCGACGATGCCGACGTGGTCATCGCCACGAACTCGCCGGCCGGCAACATCCGCACGACCGACGGCGGCAACCAGTGGTCGCCGATCGACGGCATCCCCGCGGCCCAGGTCCTCACCTTCGGGCCGGCCGGTACCGGACTGGTGGCCCTCGGTACCCGCCAGGGCGAACTGCGGACCTCATCCGATGACGGCGCGACCTGGACCGACCCGCTGCTCACCCTCGACAGCGCCGTGTCGGCCATCGCCATCGCGTCGCGCGATGGCCAGGATCTCATCTTCGTCGGTGAGAGGGACGGCTTGCTGTGGCGATCCACCGACGGCGGGACCACCTTCACCGACATCACTGCCGGTCTTCCCCGTGGCCAGTCGGTCAACGGCATCGCCCCCTCGCCGACGTTCAGCGACGACGGGAACGTGTGGGTCTCGGTGAGCGCCGAAGGTGTGTACTTCTCGCCCGACGGCGGCGACGGATGGGAACGGCGCACCGATGGCCTCACCACCGATCGCCAGGCCGACGAGGTCGATGTCGACGACTTCTACCGCATCGACGCGGGCACGGGGCCCGACGGCGAGACGACGCTGTTCGTCGGCGGATTCGACGGGCCGTTCCGGTCCGACGACGGCGGACTGGCCTGGGCGCCCCTGGAGACCCTGTCCGAGATCGTCGTCGGCCTGGGCGTCTCGCCCGCCTACCCCGACGACGGCACCGTTGCCGTGGCCACCTACGTCAAGGGGGCCTATCTCTCCACCGACCGGGGTGAGACCTGGAGCCTCAGCAACAACGGCCTCGAGAAGGATCTCGATGCCGGGAACAAGTTCCTACCCACCATTCGACTGCACAACATCGTGTTCTCGCCCGCCTACGCCCAGGACCAGACCATCTTCTCGGCGTCGTGGACCCGCCTGCTGCGGTCCGACGACGGTGGGCGGAGCTGGCGGAGCCACTTCGTCTCCGATCCGCCCCCCGGCAGCAACCTCCGGCAGTTCATCATCGCCCTGTCACCGGCCTTCGCCGACGATGGCACCATTTACCTGGGCACCCGTGAGGGCGACATCTACGTCTCCGCCGAGCGGGGCGAATCCCGGACGTTCGAGCAGATCGGATCGGTGGGCTCACCGGTTCGCACCATCGAGATCCACCCCGACTTCCCGGACGCGGCGACCCTGTTCGCCAGCACCGAGGTGGGTACCTTCCGCAGCGACGACGGCGGGGCCACCTGGCGGGACACCGGGGGGCCGACCACCGCAGCCATGCTGGCCATCTCTCCCGACTTCGCGGCCGACCAGACGCTGTTCGCTGGCACCCGTGAAGGCCTGCTGATCACCCGCGACGGCGGCGCCACCTGGGAGCCCGGTACCCACCCCGATCTGGTGGCCAGCATCGTCGAGGGGGTCGAGACCTCTCCCGCCTACGCCGACGATCAGACCGTGCTGATCAGCGCCAGGGGAGCTGGTCTGTTCCGGTCCGAGGACGGTGGACGTTCGTTCGATCCGGTCGGCGACGATCTCCGGGAGAACGGCCATCTGTTGGCCGACTTCAGCAACCCCACAGCTGAACCCATCCACTTCTCACCAAACTTCGCCGAGGACCGCACCGTGTTCGGCTACGGCGCCGGGTCGGTGCTGCGGTCCACCGACGCCGGTGACTCGTGGCAGGAACTGGCCCTGCCTCCCGCCTCGGATTTCGACGTGGTCACCAGCCTGGAGCCACCAGCGACGGCTCCGACCACCACCCATGCCCAGGGGACGGCGGCCGAGGCCCCACCAACCGGCGCCGCCGATGATGCGAGCGGCACCTCAGCCGGTGCAATCGCCGGGGTCGTCGCCCTGATCGCGCTCGGTCTGGCCGGCGCCGTGTTCGCCTTCAAACGCAGCGACGGCACGTTGCACTGAAGTTCCACCGGTGCCCGCCGATGGAGAACGGTGGGGAACCCGAAACCGAGCGTTCTCACGACGCACACGCAGCGTTCTCGTCCCGCACACGGTGACGACATCCGAGCTTCATATGGTCGTACGGTGAGCTCCGTGCCCCTGACGCCCGCCTCCGTCGACCCGGACCAGATCGGTCGGTGGTACCGCCAGACACGGGTGATCACCTGGCCGTTCCGCCGCCTGTGGCTCGATGTCGAGTCGCAGGGGCTCGGCAATGTCCCCGCCGACGGGCCCGTCATCCTGGCGGCCAATCATCTCTCGTTCCTCGACTCGCTGCTCCTCATGTACGAGACACCCCGCCAGGTCGTGTTCCTCGGCAAGGCCGAGTACCTCGAGTCGCGACTGACCCGTCGACTGTTCCCGGCCGCCGGCATGATCCCCGTCGATCGGTCGGGCCGTGGCGCAGGCCGAAGTCTGCGCGTGGCCCAGGGCATCCTGGCCGACGGAGGGGTCATCGGCATCTTCCCCGAAGGCACACGCTCGCGCGACGGTCTCTTGCACCGCGGCCATGCCGGCGTGGCCCATCTGGCCCTGCGCAGCGGGGCGCCGATCATCCCTGTCGGCATCACCGGCACCGATCGGGCCCAGCCGATCGGAGCGAGGGTGCCCCGATCCGGGGTGCCGATCACCATCCGTTTCGGCCCGCCGATCGACCTCGGCGGATTCCGAGGTCGGCCCGCGGTCGGCGTCGTCAAGCAGGAGATCACCGACCGCGTCATGCGGGCCATCTCCACCTTGTCGGGCCAGCCCCATGTCGCCGAAGACCGTCCGCTGCCGGCCATCATCTGAGCGATCGCCCGCGCCACCATCACCCGGCCGCAGGCGCGACCATCACCCGGCCGCAGGCGCGACCATGTCGATACGGGGGCGGCTCACCGGCGAGACGAGCTCCCAGGCCACATGGCGTTGCAGGAACATGTCCATGTGTTGGCCGAGGGCCGTGCGGCACACGTCGTCGGGATCCTCCACGTCCAACTCGCCGGAGGGATACTCGCGCAGTGGGGGGACGAGCTCGTGCCAGTCATCGTGGTGACCGTTGGTGCGCACGTCGAGGACGGCTTGGTGCCAGGCCACGTAGTCGTGGGCCAGCTCGAGATGGTGCGGGAAGCTCCGCCCGTTGGTGGGCAGCACCGCGTGCTGCACGGCCAGCACGGTGGCCAGAGCGTCATCGTCGGGCACACCGCAGCGCTGCACGAGGTAGTCGTGCAGCTCGTCCACGAATCGACGCCAGCTCCCTGGCGGCAGCATGCGGTTGACCACGGCTCGAACGGCGAAGGCCAGTGAGGGCCACCGCTCCGAGTCGGCCAGCACGTCGCGGATGAGCTGCGCGTAGAAGTCGATCTCACGCTGTCCCGTCTCGTGGCGCACGTACTTGCTGACGTGGCGGGATGCGCCGGCCGTGTCGAAGATGTAGGCGGTGACCCGGAGATGGGACATCTCCTTCCAGTCGTCTCGGTCGTAGCTGTTCGTCTCCTTCAACACCTCGCCCACCCGCGCTCTGATGCCGTGCTCGGCCCGGTAGTCGGCCGCGTTCATCGGGCTGTTGGGCAACAGCCTCGTCTCGTGGATGGCCGCCAGCACATCACGGTTGATCACGCCCTGGAGATCGTCGCGGAACGAGGCCACCGTGGCGCCGGGAAGACCCATCATGAGGTCGACCGACATCGGCAGATGGTTCTCCTGGAACTCGGTGGCCAGCTGGTTGTACTTCTCGGTCTTGATGTTGCGGCGCCGGATGGCTTTCAGCGTGCCGGCATCCATCGATTGCAGTGACACCTTGCCCTCGGCCAGGATCCCGGCATCGGCGAAGATCTCGATGATCGGGCGTAGGTGTTTGACGGTGTTCTTGGCGTAGTTGGGACCGATCACCTGGGGGAACCCGTACTTCGCCTTCACCTCCACGATCTTCTCGGCGATGTCGACATCGCGTTTGAAGATGCCGAAGTTCGCGTCGGCCAGGGCCACGTTGTAGATCTGGTTCTGGCCCATCCACTCGAGCTCGGCGAAGACCCGGTCGATGTCGAACTGCCTGATGCGGGAGAGGGTGGCCGATCCCCAGTCACAGAACGTGCACCCGTACGGACAGCCGCGATTGGTCTCGAGGATGACGTTGAGCGCGGGACCAGCGATGAAGCCGTCGAACAGCCCGGTCAGGAGGGGTGACGGGATGGTATCGAGGTCGGCGATGCGGTCGCGGTCCTCGGTGCGCTGGAAACCCTGCGGAGTCCGGTAGCCCAGACCGCGGACGTCGCGCAACGCCGAAAGGTCGATGGTGCCGGACCGGGCCGACGGCTCGAGGGCGGCCAGGATCTCGGCGAAGGTCTCCTCGCCCTCCCCACGCACCACGACGTCGACATCGGGATGATCAGCGAAGAACTTCTCGGCGTCCTCGGCGTACTTCGGCGTGCTCGGGCCACCATGGATGGTGATGCTCTCGGGACACGCGGCTTTGATCTTGAGTGAGAACTCGAGGTTGCGCTCGATGTTCCAGATGTAGTTCGACAGCAGGAAGATGCCGGGCTCCTGAGCGGCACGGACCAGGTCGGCGTCGGTGTAGTAGAAGCGCGGCGTGAAGGCATAGCTGTCGTTCAGCCGGCCACCGTCGTACGCGGTGGCGTAAGCGATCAGATACCCCAGGGCGGCCGGGGGCAGCATCCAATGGGTGTCGACGGGTACCACCGGCATGCGGACCCGGCCCGTCCGGGCGGCGAGCTCTCGGTTGCGGGTGTCGGCCTCCTCCACCCTCGCCGCCTCGGCGTCTCGGACCCGGGTCCGGCGTCCGTCCTGTTCGATCCGGCGTCGACGGTTCTCGGCCGCCCGCTCGAACTGGGGATGCTCGGAGTTGAACGGTGCCACCAGCCCGGCGGCCAGCAGTCGGGCCGCGAGGTCACCGAACGCCTCCTCGGACAGGGCGACCTCACCGGCTTCGGTCCGATGGGCGGTGTAGGACTCGGCCACGGTGGACGCGGTGCAGAAGCCGCTGGCCGCGTGCAGCTCGATGGCATCGAGTCGGATCACCACCCGGCCGTCGTGATCGACGTACTCGAACCCATCGGGGCCGATGGCGAGCAGCGAGGGTATGGAGAAGACCAGGTTGATGTCGTCCTCTACGGGCTCGGCCGTCCCGTAGCCCATGGCACCCGGCGCCTCGACGGCCGGGCCGGCGGAGTCGACGAGGAGACGACGGCGACGAAGCTCCTCGGCCAGACCGAACAGCGCCGAGGCATCGTGGCCGAGGCGATGTTCAACCGCTTCGACCGCGGCCCCGACGGTGGCCGTCCGCCCGGCGGAGAGGTACTCGATGAACAGCAACCCCTCGAGCCCCAGCGGCAGGCCGGTGAAGTCCTCGTAGGCGGGGACGACGACACCCCGCATCCCCACGATCAGGAAGAGGGACGCCGAGACGGCGACCTCCGGCTCGCGTTCACTCAGCTGAACGAACACGTCCCCATCGGCTTCAGGCATCAGGTGGGTCTCTCCTTCGACGAAACATCCCAAGGTACCGCGGTCGGGTCGACACCGACAGTGGCCGACGTCGACCGCTTCTCATCGATCTGGCGCTACTTCGTCGCAACTATTGCGACGAAGTGGCGCAATTTCGGTCAGGGGGTACCGTCGGCGTATGCAGGTCGTGCCGCTGACGGGGGTGCTCGGGGCCGAGGTCACCGGGGTCGACCTGGCCGATGATCTCTCCGACGCGCAGGTGGCCGAGCTGCGGGCCGCCATCTGCGCGCATCAGGTGGTGATCGTGCCCGGTCAGCGCCTCGACCCGGACGCCCAGAGCCGATTCACCCGCCGCCTCGGCCCGCCGGGCCCCACCAACTTCGTCGACCCCATCCCGGGCCACCCCGATGTCATCCTGGTGCTCAAGACCGAGGACGAGGCCGATGCCTTCAACTTCGGCGGGGTGTGGCACAGCGACTGGAGCTTCATGCCCGAACCCCCGTCGTTCACGGTTCTGCACGCCATCGACGTACCGCCGTACGGGGGCGACACCATCTGGAGCTCGATGGTGGCCGCGGCCGCGCTGCTCGATGAAGACACCCGCACCGCGCTCGACGGCGTCACCGCCGTGCACACCGCCCGCGATGCCTACTCACCGAAGATGGCCGCCATCCATGCCGGCCTGAAGCACATGTCGGTGCGCACCGACGAGTCGGCCAACGAGGAGCACCGCCATCCGCTGCTGGTCCGCCATCCCGAGACCGGTCGAGAGGTGCTGTTCTTCAACTCGGCCTACGTCCGCGACCTCGACGGCACCGACGACCCCGCACCACTGCTGCGCCGCCTGCACACCATCAGCACCGACGTCCGCATCACGGTGCGCCATCATTGGCGCAATGGCGATGTCGCCATCTGGGACAATCGCAGCACTCAACACCTGGCCCTCAACGACTACGCCGGCTTCCGCCGCCAACTCCACCGCACCACCGTCGGCGGCACCGCGCCCGTCGCCAGCGCCTGAGCCGGTAGGCGGTCGACCCATCGACGGGCCGCGGGCCCGCTTGTACGATTGTCTGATCGTGCTCTAGAAGCGACCCCGGTGTCCGCACGCGCCGACGACGGGCTTCGCGGAGGGACAAGGACCATGCGCATCCTGTTCGCCGACGCCATCGACGACGCCGGCCTCCAGAAACTCCGCGCCGCAGGGCACCGGTGCGAGCTGGCGCCCGAGCTGACAGCCGACGACCTGCCGGCCGCCCTCCCCGACAGCGAGGTGCTGGTGGTGCGCAGCACCCGGGTGACGGCCGAGGCCATCGAGGCCGCAGGGGCCCTCGAACTGATCGTGCGGGCCGGCGCCGGGACCAACACCATCGACACCACGGCTGCGTCGGATCACGGCGTGTTCGTGTGCAACGTGCCGGGGCGCAACGCCATCGCCGTGGCCGAGCTCACCATGGGCCTGCTGCTCGCCGTCGACCGCCACATCGCCGATGCCACCGCCGACGCTCGCCGCGGCCAGTGGAACAAGGCGAAGTACAGCCGAGCCGACGGGCTCCACGGCAAGACGATGGCCATCATCGGCCTGGGCGAGGTCGGGCTGGCGGTCGCCGAACGGGCCAAGGCCTTCGGCCTCACCGTCTCCGCCCTGCGCAAGGACGGCCGCCCCTCCCCCACCGAGGCCCGCATCCGCGCCGTCGGGGTCAGGCTGGTCGACGACCTGACCACCCTGGTGACCGAGGCCGACATCGCCACCATCCACGTGCCCGGCGGAGCGGCCACCCAGGGGCTCGTCGACGATGCCTTCCTCCGGCTCCTCGGCGACGACGGCATCCTCCTCAACACCTCACGAGGTGACGTGGTGGACGAACCGGCGCTGCTCGCCGCGCTCGACCGGGGGCTGCGAGCCGGCCTCGACGTGTTCCCCGACGAACCGGGCGGCGAGGGCCGATTCGACAGTGCCCTCGCCGGACATCCCAACGTGGTGGCCACCCATCACATCGGAGCGTCCACCACCCAGGCCCAGGAGGCGGTGGCCGCGGGCACCATCGAGGTGATCGAGCAGTACGCGGCCGGCGAGCTGACCAACTGCGTCAACCTGGAGACCGACCGCCTCGGCACGTGCACCCTCACCATCCGCCACCTCGACCGGGTCGGCGTGCTGGCCCAGGTGCTCGCCGTGCTGCGAGCCAACGGCCACAACGTCCAGCAGATGGCCAACCAGATCTTCCGCGGTGGGAACGCGGCCGCGGCCACCATCCGGATCGACGGACGACCCCAACCCGGCCTGGCCACCGATCTGGCGGCCATCGCCGAGGTGCTCTCGGCCACCATCCGCCACCACGACGGCTGACGTGACCGACCTGCGCCCTGCGTCACTCCGCCTGATCGAACCTGACTTCGTGGACCGGGTCCCCGCCCCGGCCTACGACCTGATGGGGCCGTTGGAGCGACAGGCCCGGCTCGAGGCCAACCCGGACTCGTACCTGGCCGTGACCCGGTCCCAGGAGGACGACCCGGCATCCACTCCGGCCGACATCCTGCGCCAGAGCCGGGCCGCGCTCGACCGACTGCTGCGCATGGGCGCCTTCGGGCCGCGTCAGCGCGACCGCCTGTTCCTCTACCGCCTCGAGGTCGAAGACCATTCACAGACCGGCATCGTGGCCGAGTTGGCCGTCGAGGCCGTCCGCCGCCGCCGATTGAAGCCGCACGAGCAGATCTTCCCCGAACGGGCCGAACTGCTCGCCGAGCATCTCCAGGTCGTGGGTGCGCAGTCCAGTCCCATCGCCGTGGCCCATGCGCCCCTGCCCGAGCTGGCCCGGCTGGTGGCATCGATCACCGAGACGCACCCACCCCTTCTCGACTTCCGGGGCGCCGACGGGCTGCGCCAGACGATCTGGAGCTTTCCCCACCCCGAGGCCCTCGGCCTTCTCGGCGACCGGCCGCTGTATCTGCTCGACGGTCACCATCGCGCCGCCGCGGCGCAGGCCCACGCCGACCGGACCGCAGCCGGTCCGGCCGATCCGGCCTCCTGGCTGCTGGCCACGCTGTTTCCCACCGACTCGCTGCGCATCTACGGCTTCGATCGCCGGGTGCTCGACCCTCGCCACAGCACCGATGAGTGCCTGGCCCGGATCGGCCACGAGGTCGCCCTCGAACCGATCGACCGCGCGTTCCGACCGACGCTGGGCACCGAGCTCGGGGTGTACGCCGCCGGGCGGTGGTACCGCGCCACGCTGGAGCCGCTGGCCGAGGGAGCGTTGTCCCGGCTGGCTCCGGTGCTGCTCCAGGCCCGGGTGCTGGAACCGGTGTTCGGCATCGTCGACCCCCAGAGCGACTACCGGCTCGACCATCTGCCGGCGGCCCGCGACGCGGCCGCGCTGGCCGCCGACACCGATGACAACGGCGGGGTGCTCTTCACCCTCGCGCCCATCACCGCCGAACAGTTGATGACGGTCGCCGACGAGGGTCAGGTGCTGCCGCCGAAGTCGACCTTCCTCACGCCGAAGGTCCGCTCCGGGTTGTTCCTGCGCGAGCTGACGGGCTGACCCGGGTCAGGCGTCGACGACGCGGGTCTGGGCCTGATCGAGATCGACGACCGGACTCTCGGTCGACCAGGGAAACTCGATCCAGTGATCGGTCTTCTTCCAGATGTACTCGCACTTCACCAGCGAGTGGGACTTCTCGTACAGCACCGCCGAGCGCACCTCGGCGACCCGCTCGAGGGAGAAGTTCCGCACCAGCTCCAACGTGTGGCCGGTATCGGCCACGTCGTCGGCGATCAGGATCTTGGCGTCGTCCACGTCGACCAGGTCGAGGTAGGGCGGCAGCATCACCGGCATCTCGAGGCGTTCGTCCACCCCGGTGTAGTACTCGATGTTCATGACATAGAGGTTCTTCACGGCCAAGGCGTAACCCAGCGAACCGGCCACGAACAGCCCACCCCGGGCGATGGCCAGGATCATGTCGGGCCGGTACCCGTCGTCGGCCACCATGGTGGCCAGCTCACGGACGGCGTCGCCGTAGCCGGCCCAGCCGAGATTCTCGCGCGGTTGATCGGGTGCAGCTTCGGCCATCGCGGGACCCTAATGGGCCGCGTGGGCGAGTTCTACACCGGCTGTACCAGCACCAGCGTGCCCACCCCGAGCATCACCAACAGCGCGGCCACGGCGGTGCGCAACCCCCGTGTGGCGACGCGAGACCGGGACCAGACGATGAAGCCCACCCCCATCGTCACCCCCACGCCGTCGTACACCACGTCGGCCGGGGCCGCACTGCGACCGGGCACGCCCAACTGAACCAGCTCGGCGATCAGCGCCGCCGCCATGACCACCAGCGTCGCCCCGGTCAGCGAACGCCGACTCCCGGGACGCGGGGCCAGGAGGGTGAGGGTGATCACCGCCAGTGCGCAGGCCACGGCGTGCGCACCATCCTCCATCCGGTTGAAATCGAGACCGATCCGAAGCACGATCCTGGGGGCCACCACCAGGGGCAGCGTGCAGATGGCACAGCCCACGAAAGCCAGGGCCAGCCATCGGCGATCGCCAGCACGAGACATCACCAAAGGGTATGTGCACCATCGGCGTGTCGTCGATCAGAGATCGACCCAGATCTGCCCCTCCACTTCGCGACAGGGATAGCTGGTCAGGTCGGCCTTGGGGTCTCGGCGGCCCTTCACGTTGACCTTGGTGCCGGTGCCGTCGGTGGCGAATCGCCAGCCGTGGGCGACACACACCAACTCCTCGCCGTCGACCAGCCCCTCTCGGTCGAGTGGTGACCACTGATGGGGACAGCGCCCCTCGCCCGCCACCAGTACCCCATCGAGCGTCCGCCACACCACGACGAAGCGACCGTCGATCGACCCATCGACCACGGTGCCCGGCGCCACCTCGGCGCAGGCCACATGGAGGCGCACGCTCACACGTTGGCCCGCTCGGCGCCGATGGTGGTGCTGTCGCCGTGACCGGTGTGGACCCGGGTGTCGGCCGGCAGCACCATGAGCTTGCGGTTGATGCTGTCGACCAGCTCCTCCCGGCTGCTGAACGACCGCCCCGTGGCACCCGGCCCCCCGTTGAACAGCGTGTCACCGGAGAACACCAGTCCGTCGCCGGGCAGATGGAGGCACACGCCGCCCGGCGAGTGCCCCGGGGTGTGCAGCACCCGCAGCTCGGCGCCGCCCACGTCGACCAGACGGCCATCGGCCAGATGATCATCAACCCGCCGATCGGCGTAGACCGCCTCCCACAGCATGGTGTCGTCGGGATGCAACCAGATCGGTGCACCCGTCTCGTCGGCCAGCGCCGCAGCCGCGTTGATGTGATCGTTGTGGGCGTGGGTGCACACGATGGCCTTGACCATGCGATCGCCTATGCCCTCGAGGATCGGGCGGTGATCATGGGCCGCGTCGATGACGATGACCTCGTGGTCGTCGCCCACGATCCAGATGTTGTTGTCGACATCGAAGTCCTCGCCGTCGAGCGAGAAGATCCCGCTGGTGACGACATGATCGATCCGAGTCATCAGAGGACGACCACGCTGCGGAGCACCTCGCCCGCCTCCATGCGATGGAACGCCTCCTCCACCTGCTCGAGTGAGATGGTCTCGGACACGAACCGCTCCAGATCCAGGCGGCCCTGGAGGTACAGATCAATCAGCATGGGGAAGTCGCGCGACGGGAGGCAGTCCCCGTACCACGACGACTTCAACGAGCCGCCTCGACCGAACACGTCGATGAGCGGGAGCTCGATCTTCATGTCGGGGTTGGGGACACCCACCAGCACCACCGTGCCAGCCAGGTCGCGGGCGTAGAACGCCTGCTCGTAGGTCTGGGGCAGGCCGACCGCCTCGATGGCCACGTCGACACCATCACCGTTGGTGAGCTCGCGGATGCGTTCGACCACGTCTTCGTTGGCGGCGTTGATGGTGTGGGTGGCCCCGAACTCGGTGGCCCACTCGAGCTTCTTGTCGTCGACGTCGACCGCGATGATCGTGTGGGCACCGGCCAAGGCC
>Ga0224505_10000507_pt1 | contig 26604 bp, 23 predicted proteins | sample SF_Jan12_sed_USG_FD_169102 | JGI IMG/M metagenome (GOLD analysis project Ga0224505, IMG submission 169102) | Sediment microbial communities from San Francisco Bay, California, United States - SF_Jan12_sed_USGS_4_1 | ecosystem: Environmental > Aquatic > Marine > Sediment | place: USA: California... | reverse complement strand
TTGAGCAGCATGGGCGCAGTTCTCCTTCCCCCTCTGGGCTTTATTCAGTCATTCAACCAGTTGGACGATCGTGACCGTCCTTCACCGAGCACCATCTTCAACCGGCTTCGACCGGAATCATGTCCGGCCTGATTCCCCACATTCAAGCGATACGTGAACGGCGGAACATAGCATGATTCGTCATGCCATGTGAATGTGGTCCATGCACAAACGAGCGAGGAATCGCCGTGACGAACCCTCATCTTCGCCGGCGATATTTTTTGGAGCGTACTGATTGTAAAGGGTGCTTACGTCGATCTATTCGGAGATGAGAAAAGGGACGAGAAGAGAAGCATGCACAAGGTCACGCCGGTACGGCTTATCGACGGTGAGACTTGATGTAGACGGCCTGTAATCCCACGATGGTCTTAGCGTCACGAATGGTTCCATCCTCAATTTTCGTGATCGCCTCTGGAAGCGGCATCTCGATCACATCCAACACTTCATCTCGATCCAATTGCTGCTGTCCTTTCGTGAGGCCGGTCGCCCGGTAAACATGAATCACCTCATCCGCAAACCCTGGCGCAGTGAAGATACTAGAGAGCAGATCGAATGAAGAGGCCCGATAGCCGACTTCCTCTTCCAGCTCTCGCTCGGCACAATGCAAAGGCTCCTCACCTGGGGCGAGTTTGCCGGCAGGAATTTCGTAAATGAATCCACCGGCTGCATGGCGGAACTGTCGGATCAAGACCACCGTGCCATCGTCTTTGACGGGCACCACGGCTGCGGCCCCTGGGTGCCGAATCGTCTCGAGGTCCACCGTGACGCCGTTGGGCAACTGCACAGTATCCACGTTGAGGGTAATGACTTTGCCGGTATAAATATTCCGTGTCATGGGAGTAGATGGCTGATAGCGCATAGCCTATTGCAAGGAGGTCTTACAATCGAGATCGGCTTTCTCGTTCCTGCTCTATGCCACACGCTATCAGCTCTTGGGTTTCTTGTAGAACGGTGGCTTCACCACCTGCGCAGGAACGGCTTTCCCCCGGATGTCGATCCGTATCCTTGTCCCAGGTTCAGCGTAGCCCGGCGAGATATAGCCCAACCCGATTCCTTTTTGCAGGAATGGTGAGAGATTGCCGCTTGTCACCTCACCGATCGACTGCGCCTGTGGGTCGGTTGAACGAATGGTGAAGCCATGGCGTGGGACGGCCTTTTCAAGCAATTCAAATCCGACCAATCGACGCCCCAAAGCCTGCTTCTGTTGAGACAAGAGTGCCGAACGACCGACGAACTCACCCTTCCCAAAATTCACGACCCACTCAGTGCCCGCTTCGAGCGGACTGATGTCTTCGCTGATATCGTTTCCGTACAACAGATAGCCCATGTCCAGTCTGAGCAAATCACGCGCGCCTAACCCCGCCGGCTTGAGGCCGAGTGGCTGACCGACTTTCAAAAACTGCTCCCATGCCGGGCCTGCAAGATGGGCAGGAAGGTAGAGCTCATACCCCAGCTCACCGGTATACCCGGTCCGTGAGACAACGACCGTGCCGCCGAATGCGGTGACCTCCAGGCACTGCCTAACTTTTAGATCCGCAACCTCGCCAACACCGGCGGCGATCAAGATATCGCGTGAGAGAGGGCCCTGCACGGCAATCTGTGCCAGCTCCGTCGAACGATCCGTGACCTTGCAGCCTTGCACATGGGAAACTTTTTCCATGAACCAGGCGACAATCTTCTCGCGATTCGAGGCATTGACGCAGACCAGAAACTCGTAGGGTTTGACGTGATAGATAAAGATGTCGTCCTTGATCCCGCCCTGGGAATTACACACCATCGAATATTGCGAGGAGCGGACGGAGATCTTGGAGACATCGTTGGTGGTGACGTACTGCAGAAACCCGACGGAGCCTGGACCGGAGACGCTGATCCGGCCCATATGGCTCACGTCGAAAAGACCGGCCTTGCTGCGGACGGTGTGATATTCATCCACCACACCGCTGTACTGGATGGGCATTTCCCATCCCGCGAAATCAACCAGCTTGGCGCCGGCTGCGCGATGCTGTGTGATGAGCGGCGTCTGCTGCACGGTTGTGCTACCGTACCCCGAGTAATTCGACATCGAAAATCAACGTCGCATTCGGTGGGATCACTCCGCCGGCACCACGCGACCCATAGCCTAAATCAGAGGGAATAGTGAGCTTGCGCTTGCCGCCCACCTTCATGCCCTGGACCCCTTCATCCCACCCTTTAATGACGCGTCCGGCGCCGAGTGGAAAAGAAAAGGGTTGGCCACGATCGACGGAGCTATCGAACTTCTTTCCGTTTTCCAGCCAGCCTGTATAGTGCACGCTCACATTCTGGCCTGCAACGGCCGCTTCCCCTGTGCCGACCACTTGATCGACATATTTCAGCCCGGAGGGCGTTGTCACTTCCTGATTACTCCCAGCCATGGAACCTCCTACTCCCAATGAGAACGTCGATACCGTCAGCACGACGATCGCCATGAGTGATGAACGAGACAGTGATGTCATAGGATCTCCTCCTCACCTTGTATGGCATGATCAGGACGGTTCGGTCAACCTGGACAGGCTAGGAGACTGTCAAGAAACTAGGCTGTTGCTCGATTATTAGAAGAAGGTTGGAATTCGCAGGCTTAATCTAAAGAACCCGCAGGATGTTCAAAATGGCATTCCAGCAAGGCCGCAGCGAGTGAAGAGGCGAGGCGTACGCTTCGGTACGTTGAGCCTCTGAACGATGCGAGAACGAAGCTGGAGGACTTTTTCAACATCCTGCTAAGAATCGCGTTCGGCGAAGAGGGCCAAGCTCGCGGTGTAGCCATGCAGGAAGTTTCGTCCACCGACCGGGCCGATTTCACCCTGTGCAAAGAACCCGGCGAGGGGAATCGAACCTAATCGCGCCGAGGCTGTCCCGGCGTCATGGTTGGGTGTTCCGAACAGTCCCTGGCCTCGGCCGCAACAGCTGAACATCAGCGCGCCGAGCGGAGGATGCCGATGCCGTTCCCGATCCGCCGCGAGCAGCGAGTGGAACTCGTCGCTGGCGGAGGCGGCATCACGGAGCTGAAACTGAACGGTTTGCCCTTCTTGCACAATCTCACCCACCGCGACCGCGCCGGTCGTTTGATCGGCCCCGAGCAAATTGCGGATCAAAAAGTCGCCACGTTCAAACCGGCTTCGATGTTCGTCGATCACGATCCCGAGGTGGATAGCTCGATTAGCACGTGATCGCTCCTCCTCCGGCATCGACTCAAACACGGTTTGCAAGCGTTCCAACGCCGGGGCCCCTCCCAACTCGTGAATCAGATTGCGTTCCGCCTTCGTCACGACAAACCGTTCACCGATGAGCCGGCAGCCCTGAGAGATTACTGGGCGGATGGAGACGGCCCCGGAAATCCGCACCCCAACCAGCCCTCCGTCATACACCTGCTCGTTGAGCAGCAAGCGATTCGCCCCCACCTCTTGGCCACCCCCGGCAAGGCCACCGATCGCCTTGGCGCCAGGGTATCGATCGTCCAAGATCCCGAGAATGTCTTGAACCGGGGTGGTAAAGGGATCGGCCAGAAGAAGGAACGTCGCGTCATCCACTCCCGCATCAGGCCATCCCATGAGGGTAAATTGATCCTGGGTCGGGGAAAAGGACGAGTGCAGCGGGTGGAGCTGGACATCAGGAAGCACGGCCGCCCAGACGGTCATCGCAGGCGTGGTTTCCACCTCCTCCGCCCCAGCGATCACACCCTCTCCACTGCAGCCCAGGAGGAGTCTGGAACGAAGAGTTCCGGTCAACACTGTGGCTACTCGATCGACCTCTTCTGCATGGTGCGCAGAGAAGAAGACACAGGCGAGATCGATCGGAGTTCCACCCAGTCTCGCACGAATACCCGCGGCGACCTCTAATGCTGCTGCCTCGGTATCGACCTGTTTTGAGAGTGAAACGGCAAACTGCATGGAACAGCCTCAGGTGTGGAGCAGGATATCGAAACAGATCTGTGAATGAAGGCACAAACCGGGAACGGTCCAGCAGTCAGACGCCCGGATCCATCCGCTGGGCTCGGGTCTGTGCGAGTTTCTTATAATACCGCCACAGATAGGAATGGAAATCATCGACTTGCGCCAGGAGGTAATGCAGTTCCGTCGGATCCTCGGTTTCAAGGGCGGTCACCATCCGAGCCTTGAGAAACTCCGCGAAGGCTTCCGTTTTTTGCACGGCCGTCAGGAGTTGCAACCCGCCGCCGATCTGGTACTCGCTCATACCATCCCTCCCGGTTAACGCCCTGCAGAATACCGAGGGGATCTCCATATTTGCAAGCTTTGAGGATCTGACAACGGATGCTCTGAACTCGAGTTGATCAGTCCCGCCGTGAAACGGACAAGACCGTTGTGAGGCGCACGATGTCGAGGGCCTCTATCGTACGCCCATCGCGGCCTGTAACGGAGGTCGCCATGGTCAGGGCATTCAGGATGGCTTCTTCCGTAGCCTCGACCGTAGCGGTGATGAGCGGATTGAGATGCGTATCAGCCAGATGGATCGAGCGGTAGGTCGGCTCTTTGGGATAGTGCGGAATGATATTGGCGGTGGAAAAGGCGAGCATGAAGTCGCCGCTGCCATGGCGAGCGGTGGAGCCAGTGCGGGCGAGACCCAGCGCGGCACGCTTGGCGAGGCGCGTCAATTGCCGGCTGTCGAGTGGCGCATCGGTGGCGATCACGATGATGATGGATCCTTCGCTTTGGCCTGGTACCAGCGCCTCCGATGTCTGCACGGGCTGTTCGTAGAGCTTCCCCACCGGTACGCCGTTGACCAGCAACTCTGGCCGTCGTCCATGGTTGGCGTTGACGAGGACCCCAACCGTATAGCCGCCTTCCTTGTCTGACAGTTGTCTCGATGACGTGCCGATGCCCCCCTTGAACCCATAGGACACCATGCCGGTTCCCGCACCCACGGTACCTTCTTGCACCGGGCCGCTGGTCGCGCCGTCGAGCGCGGCGATGACATCCTGCTCGGACACGTGCCGGCCCTGGCTGTCGTTCAGCCGGCTGTCGTCGCACTCGGCCACGACTGGGGTGAGGGTATCGTCCGTGATGCCGATCTCCGGGTAGCGTTGGATCATCCAGCTCATGACGCCGTTCGCAACACGCGGGATGTTCAGGGTGTTGGTGAGGGCAATGGGGTACTCAAGAAAGCCGGACTCGGCGACCCACGAAAGCCCCGTCATTTCACCGGTGCCATTGAGGACGAAGAATCCAGCCGGCACCTTTTGATGCCAGACATCATCGCGTGGAATGACGACGGTAACACCGGTCCTGACCGGACCCTCTCCCGGTTTGAGCGCACCCTCTCCTCGGATGAGGGTCTGATGTCCCACCTTCACCCCGGCTACGTCCGTGATGGCATTGAGCGGACCGGTTGGATAGCTACCGATGACGATACCGAGGTCGCGAATGCGTGGGCGTGGTTGGTCAAGTTCAGCCGCCGCGACGGAGAGACTGCCTGAAATCAGAGCAGCCACACCGCACAGCAATACGAGAACACCTGGTCGCTTCACGATAGACAGCAGACAGCAGGGCGCTTCCACATGTGGCCGAACACCCGTTCGTTCATCCTTCGAGAACCTCAGGACGAACGACATAGTCATGGATGAAACCCTACGCTCCCGTTCGGGCTGAGCCTGTCGAAGCCCGTGGTGCGAGTCTGAGGAGACATCCCGCTACACTTCATGCGTGCTGCCCTGATGGGGTATCCGCACATCGATCTTGGGGTGTTCTGCTTGGATCGCGGCCCCAAGCGAGAGGGCCTGTTTTTCTTCTCCATGCACGATAAAGACGGTGCTGGGCAAGGGATTGATCGCGCGCACATAGGCCAAGAGGTCGTCCCGGTCGGCATGGGCCGATAATCCGTTGAACTTCACGATCTGTGCGCGGCGTTTGGTCGGCACGCCGAAGATGGGCACCACGTCCCACCCTTCAACCAGCTTGCGACCCAGCGTATGTTCCGCTTGAAAGCCGACGAACACAATGACGTTGGCCTCATCCTGAATCGCATGCTTCAGATGGTGAATGACGCGTCCCCCTTCACACATCCCGGAGGAGGAGATGATGACACAGGGCCCCCGCATGGCATTGAGTCGCTTGCTGTCCTCCGATGACGACACAAAATGGATGTAGCGGGAGGCAAAGACATCGTTGTTCGAGGAGAAGGTCTTCAAGGTCTCCTCGTCATAACATTCCGGATGTCGCTTAAAGACCTCCGTGGCCTTATCCGCCAAGGGTGAGTCGATATAGATAGGGATGGGATCGACGCGTCCCGCACCAACCAGTTCCTTGATCCGCATCACCAGTTCCTGCGTGCGACCCACGGCAAAGGCCGGGACGATGATCTTGCTCTTGTGCTGACGAGCATGGGCGATCAGGTCCTGGGCCTTCTTCTTCATCTCCTCGCCGGCCTGTTCGTGCAATCGATCGCCGTAAGTTGATTCGAGGATCAGGACGTCGCAGGCTGGCGGCGGCTCCGGGTCACGCAGGATCGGCATATGGGAGCGACCCAGATCGCCGCTGAACAACACAGTGGTGGTATTTCCGCGCGCCGTGTACTTCACACGCACGGCGGCAGATCCCAAGATATGACCGGCGTCGTGAAACGACGCAACCACACGCGGGGCGATCTTGAGTTGATCGCCGTAGCGCACGCCTTCGAACTTCCTGACAATCTTCCTGACATCGTCGCCGTCGTACAGGGGCTTCACACAGGTACGCCCACGTCGTTTCTCTTGTTTATTCACATAGCGACAATCATTTTCCTGCACGCGAGCGGAGTCTTCGAGCATGATCCCGGCCAAGTCAGCGGTGGCCCTGGTGAGATAGACCTTCCCTGAAAAGCCCCGCCCTGGTAGCACAGGCAGTGCGCCGGAATGATCGATATGGGCATGGGAGAGCAACACGGCTCCCAACGACTTGGGATCAAACCCGAAGTCGCGGTTCCGTCGCATCGCTTCATCTCGGCGCCCCTGAAACATGCCGCAATCGAGCAACATGCGGAACCCCGGGACCTCAACCATATGGCGGCTTCCGGTAACCGAACGAGCTGCCCCGTAAAATGAAAGTTTCATGTGGCGGGTACTCCATTGTGGCGTGCGATCAGGTCCCAGGCTTCCTGGGCCGTCTCTGCATAGTGAAAGAGCTTGAGATCCGTTTGTGCGATCAACCCATAGTCCACCAGTAGTTGCCAATTGATCAGTCGCTCCCAGAAGTCTCGCCCGACGAGGACCACCATGACCTGATCCGTTTTGCCGGTTTGCAGCAGGGTCAGTGTTTCGAACAGTTCGTCCAGCGTCCCGAATCCTCCTGGAAACGCCACCAAGGCCTTCGCTCGAATCAGGAAGTGCATTTTTCTGATGGCGAAATAACGAAACTGAAAACTGAGCCTGGGGGTGATGTAGGGATTTGGATATTGCTCGTGCGGGAGCGTAATGTTCAGCCCGATCGATTTGGCGTGCACGTCCGCCGCACCACGATTGGCTGCTTCCATGATACCGGGGCCACCGCCCGTGACAATCACATAGTTACACCGACCATCGATCTGGCAGGTGGACGACACGAGGCGGCTGAACTCTCGTGCCACGTCATAATATTTGGCGAGTTCAAACTGCCGCTTGGCGATAGCAACTTGTTGTTGAAGCGCACGATCGTGGGGCGCATGATCGGCCTGCTCTTCTGCCCGCCGCAACGCCTGCGTGGCAACTTCCGGCTCCTGCAATCTTGCGCTGCCGAACACCACGATGGTGGATTCGATGTGTTCTTCTTTTTGAATGAGCTCGGGCTTCAGTAGCTCGAGACCGATTCGAATGGGACGCAACTCGTCTCGTTGGAGAAACTCGGTATCTTTGTCTGCTGGGATATAAGAGGAGGAGTCATTCGTTGGGCATGGCGTGGGATCTGATGTTCCCTGGGTCATGGCGAGCCATTATAGCTGGACCACTGCTTGCTCGCAATTCGTCCTGCGGGGAAACCCTTGATTGCTGAAAGGGATAAGGATGGAAGGGTGGCCTGGTCAGGTGCCGCTGAAACTCTTGATTTAACACGACCCACTGGGGGTCACACAATAGTTGGAACGCGTCAACGCCAAGTCCCGTTCGGGAGAAGATGAGATCGGGATCGACCGGTGTCCAGGGTTTGGCTAACCAACCAAAATTGACCCGGGAGTACTTGAGGTCAAGAAATCGGTAGGTGGCCACAATCCCCGAATCAGACTCGACGATGGAATTCGGCACCCCTAGTTTGGCGACCACCTCAGACAAGGTGGTCTGTCCCGGCACGATGAATGCGACATCCTCCGGCCCAAGCGAGGCATTGAACGACACCCGAACCACATTACAACCCAGTGGGGCGAGGCAGACGAGGGCTGCCAATAAAAGTGAGGCCACTCTACCGGTTCGATTCGTCATGTTATTCCCCAAACGGCCAGAATCGGAATGCCAATGCCTTGGTGCGTTTCGATGAGATCACATCTTCAACGATCCCATCCCGGTTGAGGATGACGAAGAGGTCATCACTTTTAATAGAAAGACGTGAGAAATTGAGGATGATCAGCAGGAGACTGCCCGCTTTGGCATCGTATCGGTAGTACTGAAACACGTCTCGACCATTGAGTGGGACCAGCCGATCTGGCGCGCCCAGGAGGCGAAAGACCTCATCTTTCGTGGTGACCCCTTTCTGAATCGCTGCAATGCTGTCTGATTTGATGTCGTCCCCTAGCGTCCCCCGACTGAAGGCGCAGCCTTGCATCAGCAGAACCATCATCAAAAGAGTATGTATGAATCGAGATATCTTCATATCGAGGACTCCTTTTCAAGGATTCGGTCTCTGATGGGCTAGGATGAAATCCTGTTCGTAGACAGTATAGACCGCAGGAGTAAGACCTACACTTCGATAGACTGTTTGGGCGCGGCGATTCTGGTGTTCGACATAGAGACGGATCCCGCAGACCTGCGGATCCCCCTGGGCTCGCGCAGCAATGTGCCCGTGCATGGCTCGATACACTCCACGGCGGCGCCACTCTGGTGTGACATAGACGCTCTGTACCCACCAAAAGACCCCGTTTCGCCAGTCACTCCACTCAAACGTGATCATCAGCTGGCCGACGGCGGTTCGGGTTGCCTCAACTGATGTTTCTGCCACGATGTAAAACCCATACTGATGATGGGCCAAGAGTGCGAGCGTGCCCTGTCGGAGCCGATCGAGATCCAGCCTGCGCTGTTCGGTTTCGAGTGCCATGGCCGCATTGAAACCGACAATCGTCTGCACGTCGTCCACCGTGGCTGGTCGAATATTGAACAGGTCGCGAGTCATGATCTCGGCAGAATGGATGGGGACGTCGCGAGCCATCCGGCCGGCGGTCTGTAAAATCCCGCCGAGAATTCCATCTTCATGGCTTCTTCAACTGGAAGATTGATGGGTTTGAGTGCCGTTTCTGGAATGAATGCCAAATAGCCCGTAAATGGATGAACCGCTGTGGGGACAAACACCATCATGAGAGCATGGGATGGGTCGACCTGAAGACAAGTCGGGGCGGTGCCCATCACAAAACCTAATGCCCAGCAGCCATCTCGAGGAAAGGGGAAGGCGACGACCGTGCTATGCCCAAAGCGTGAGCGGAAGTTTACCAGATCTGTCATGCCTTTTAAGGTGAGATAAATGCTTTGTACGAGTGGGATTTGTTCGATCCGCCGTTCCAGGCGTTCGAACAAGCCTCGCCCCATCATGTGATCACCAATCACTCCGGCAAGAATGAGCAAGAGTACCAGGAGCAGTAGACCAAGACCTGGAAAGGGATAGACCAGATATCGGCCGACCACATTATCAAGGGTGTTAAAGAGAGTCGACAAGATCAAGACGGTGGCCCAGGCCGGCACAATAAGGATGAGCCCAGCCACACAGGTTTTCCAGAAGGCTTTCACCATAATTCCGTCCCTGGCCACAAGCTGATGGTAGTCTAACAGAATTTGTCATCGGTGGAGAGATCTTGAGACTTCATCGTACTTGATGGCATGATGCTGCACAAGACATGTGTCAACCCTAGGGAAGGATAGAGCGTATGAATATTAATCCCGATCTCCTGGCCATCCTTTGTTGCCCTGAAACAAAACAAAAAGTCACGGTCGCAGAAGAGGCCGTCATCGTCACACTGAATACCTTGCTCACTCGGGGGGGATTAAAAAATAAGGGCAATCGACCGGTCACGGAGCCTTTTGAAGGGGGGCTTATCCGAGAAGATGGTACGCTTCTCTATCCCATCAGAGACAATATTCCCGTCATGCTGATAGAAGAAGGGATCCCTCTGGCCCAGGCTCAGTGACTGCGTCCCCTTGTCGTGGTTTCTCCCTGCCTGGCGGGTCATCCTTCTAACGTCACAGAGTGCTTCTGAGAGACATTCTGTAGTCGCCCATGGTTCGCAATTCGAATTTCCTCTACTGCTCCTGGAAACAACGTTTTTCTCGAACGTGTCCGGTCGTGAGATGGGAGCCTGAAGAGCCACGCCATTGGTCAGTGAGCGAAGAAGCGAATCATCCTCGCAGCCATACAGTGCGCTTCCGAGTGCCGTGAGTGCAGGACTGGTGGTGCTTCCCCTCCTGCTGCTGAGCAAACGCCAGCCTTACTCAGAGTCGGACAGACTACGGTCTCACAATGCGAACAGGTTTTTCTGGATTCTCCGTCTTTGATCCAGTCGAGGTCCCACACTGCGCACAGAGATATTCATACAAATTACCGGTGGGAAGGACGAGGAGGAGCCGCTCTCTGGTTGGTGTCGCAACTCGGCACCGAGGACAGAACAGTAGGGAGGCATTTAACGATCCGAATTGGTCCTGCTGGCCTTCCGCGGAGGGACGAGGGCGACTTCGTGGTGCCTGGTGGCGACCAGAAATCCACGGCATGCCTGTTTTACGAGGTGGCTGAAACATACGGCATTCTATGGAGATCCCTACGGTCCGGTCAAGTTATTACCGGTTCATATAGGAATCGAGCAGACGGATCAAAGAGGATTCGCCCTTAAAACACTGCCGATCTCATCACCAGAGAGGAGGACTCGACGGGGCCCCCGCTCACACATCGCTGAGCGGTGTGTGCCCCGTGTAGAGGGATTACTGGTCCTAGGCAGGAGTTTTAGCAGACTCGATCTCAGTCGCGGTGATCAGGCTCGACAGGTAGTCCGCCACGAAATTGAGGGCCTCCTCACGTCCATCAGCTCGCCGTCCTTTTTCACGCCTTTGAACTGATAGTTCATGTTCGAGGTCTGACTTTACTTCGCCCAAGATTCGTTGAAGCGATGATGGTGTCAGGTTGGTATCCATCTCTTCAAGTTCTTGGCAGCGATCAAGGACCCAATTGAGACCCTCAATACGTCCGGCATAGTGCTCCTGCTCAGCGGTATCGATCCGTGCCATGGCAGTGGCGAAGGTTTGGGCTTCATAGATCAGGTTATAAAAGCTGGTGACCGCGCGTTGTAAGGATGGATTCATAACACTCCTTTTCCATTAGATGAGTGGCAATTATACATCAGATTACTGGTACAACAAGGAGAATTTTTCTCCCGTCACGATCTTAACTGATCCTGTAAAGGCCCCACGAGTCCTTCGTCTGTCTGATTTTGTCCTGATCTCACGTTTGCCGAGTGCCCTTCTGTGCCACGATGAAGCCACTGGATGATTACGGCTTTGAGATCTACTCGTGCCTACGCGACGACAGGATAGAGTGGCACGATAATGAACGCGTTTATGATCTACAGGAACGCGTGATGCTCACGCTTGAGAGTAGCCAGGGTGTTGTGAAAGAACAGCGCCCCTAGATTGGTGTTGCTGGTTGTAACTACCACGGCAGGCCGGTGTGAGACAGCACTGAACATCCCTTCAGGATGTGAAAAAGGCCATCCAGCAAGGCCGCAGCAAGCGAAGGGGTGAATCGTAGACTGTTTTCATCCACCCGCCCATCGCCAGTGTGAACAAGCATTTGCCCGCGCCGTATGTTGAGGCTCGGATCGACTCGAGGACGCCGGTGGCGGGCTTTTTCCGCATTCTGTTAGGTGAAGAGCAGGGAATGAAATTCGTTCATGAATCCGTAATAGAGCGGGGCGAAATCTTTCAGGCAATCTGGGCTGGTTTCCTTGAGTTTTTTAAAAAAGAAGACCTGGGCACGAGGGTCGAGTTGCTCCAACAATTGGCTCAGTTCACCCATTGTATAGCTGCCGGAAGGGACGCTGAGAATGTAGTGAACCAGACGTTCCACGAATTGCTGAGCGATATATTCGCTGGCAAGGTAGCCGTCAGGAAGCTTGCCGGTCGCAAGGAATTCACCGAAGGGAATGGCCTGGGCGGAAAATGGGAGACTCTGCTGGGGCTCGGCTGTCACGCTGAATCGACTCCGGGGTTGGGAGATAGGATCGTCGTCTCAAAAAAACTTTACTGGAGGTCCTGTATCCCGTCAAGTGTGCAGAAGATTCATGAAGTACTGAGTCGAAAGTCCACTGTTCATGGAGAATCAGGCTCTACTCCTAAGGGGAAGATGGACATATGGATGCAAGCGAGTCCTACACTTGGATTGAAGTGAATGTTCTTTCGGCCAAGGTTTCAGGAGAAGATCGGTGTTAAGTCAACTGAGTAGGACAACCCATGTTTACGTCTTAAAAGAAACGGGGTGGAGCCCCGTTCGGAACTCCACCCCTTTGTACCTTGCCGGTCCTTACGACTTATAACCAGGTAACCCGTTCAGCTGGCCGGATGTAGATCGGTTCTTCCACCTGAATACGGGCGACTTCCTTCCCCGACTTATTGAACCCCAGGACGGTGTCGTTGTACATCTCAAATCGCTTTCCGTGGATCTGGGTCTCGAACACTTTCGGCCCAGGGATGACATCGTAACGGAAGACGATCTGCTGGCTCGCTCTCCAGAGCTGGAGCACCGCTAGGAGCTCCCGACTGGGGACCAAGTACTTTTCAATGGCGTTGTCCACACCGGGGCCAAACATCTGCCGGGCATACCCGCGCGGTGAATGGCGTGGAGGAATGTAATAGCCGTTTGGTTCCGTGCCCCACTGTGGGTAAAGCGGCAAGGCGACCTGTTCGACACGGATCGCGTAATACAACGGATGCCAGCGATCCTCAGCCCACAGACCATCCTCGCCGATCCGCATCAAACTCTGCATCCGAATCTTTCCGACGCAGGCAGCCATACAGCGTGTTTCCATTGGCTCACCACCAGTCAGCGGATCTTTTCCTTCGATACGGGGATAACAGGCAATACACTTCTCGCTCACCCGGGTTGTGCCCCGATACATTGGTTTTTTGTATGGACACTGCTCCACACACTTCTTGTATCCGCGGCATCGATTCTGGTCGATGAGGACGATTCCGTCCTCAGGCCGTTTATAGATCGCCTTTCGTGGACAGGCGGCTAAGCAACCTGGATAGGTGCAATGATTGCAGATCCGTTGAAGGTAGAAGAAAAAGGTCTCATGCTCCGGCAAGCTGCTGCCGGTCATTTTCCAGGGTTCATCCCGTGAGAACCCTGTCTTGTCGATTCCTTCCACCAGCGCACGCATCGAGGTGGCAGTATCTTCATAGATATTCACAAACCGCCATTCCTGGTCTGTCGGAATGTACCCAATCGCTGCCTGTCCAACCTTGGCTCCGGCATCGAAAATGGTCATCCCTTCAAAGACCCCATACGGGGCATGGTGCTTCCGTCCAACGCGAACGTTCCAGACCTGTCCACCTGGATTGACCTGCTCAATAAGCTGGGTGATCTTGACGTCGTAGAACTGTGGATACCCACCATAGGGCTTGGTCTCGACGTTGTTCCACCACATGTACTCCTGACCTTTCGAGAAGAGCCAGGTCGACTTATCAGCCATACTACAGGTTTGGCACGCTAAGCAGCGGTTGATATTGAAGACAAAGGCAAACTGCCACTTTGGATGCCGCTCCTCGTAGGGATACAGCATCTTTCGTCCCAGCTGCCAGTTATATACTTCAGGCATAGTCTCCTCCGTAATTCATCAATGGGCTATTGTCGAACTTCGTCGGCTCGTGCCTCATTCGGCGAGAGCCTGAACGCTGTGCCAATAGCATTTAGACCTTGATCTTGATGTGCTCACCTTTCAGCCACTTGATCATGAACTCATTCTCTTGGCCCGGAGTAAATCCTGTCCGAACCGGCTCCCATGGACCACGTGCACCGATACCGCCGTCTTCCGCCTTGGTGATACGGATGAGACATTCCTTCGGTACCGTGTTGATCGCGTGGTGATCCACTTGATAGCCCCACTTGAACTTCCAGGCGATTGCATGCTTGCCGGGAAGTGAGTCGGTTTGATGCATCGGCATCAGCCAGTTTCTTGTAAATGACTGTTGAGCACCATATCGGAAGTTCGACTGATAACCAGTGTCAATAGCGATCGCTCGTCCATCCGGTCTGGTCTCATGGCCTTTCACGGACTTGGGCGTTGCCACGTAGGGAGCATGCTTTGCCATGGTCACGTGGTACGGATAGGCCGGGTTGTACTTCGCACGGATCATAAGCCGAGCCACTTTGTAATAGGGATCGCTCGGCTTCCATCCACGATAGGGACGATCCACCGGGTTACCATCGACGTAGACATAGTCACCGTCGTTGATACCACGGTCTTTCGCAGCCTGTGGGTTAATGTGTATCTGGTGTTCACCAACTCCAGGTGTCCGCTTATCCATGCGATAAGGATCGCCAAAGTTGGACTCGTAAATCTGAACCCAGTCGTTCACCGACCACTGACTATGGACTCTGTGACGAGTCTTTGGCGTGACGCAGTAGAACTGGTATCCCTTTTCCCACAAGGGGTTGGAGTGCCGCACGATTTCATGCCACGACAGCTTGATGTTTCGAACTGTCTTGTCATCATGGTGCTGCGCCGTGATGGGAATACCGTAATCGTCCGGACGGCAATACGGATTCGTCGTGAAGATCGCGTTCGGCAGATAGGGAGTTGCCTCCGGTCCTTCACGGTGGGAAATGAAGTTTTCCCCGTATTCGATTGCTTCCGGTTCGATACGGTAGTTTTCGTACCGCCCACTGCGGGTCCACATCGGCTTGGACTCGTTTGTTTCCTCCCAGAATGGATGGCGTGGGTAGGTACGGACCATGACCATCCACCCCTTTTCCGACTTCAGCATCACGTCGGCTGAATAGCCGTAGAAGGTGCTGGATGCATCCAGCATACGTTGCGCATAGACGTCCACGCGATTGGCATAGACCATGGCGAAGTAGTCCTTCATGCGCTTGTCGCCGGTCATCTCGGACAGCTTGGCTGCAACACCGGCGAAGGTATCGAGATCGTTCCGAGTGTCATACAACGGCCTGATTCCACCCTTCCAAATCTGCACCCACGGATTAGAGACCGTGATCGTCATTTCCGGATAGGTAAACTCCATCCAAGAGTTACACGCAAAGGCAATGTCATTGTGATTCACGTCGGACGTCATTTCGATGTCCTGCGTGATGAGACATTCCAGGTTGGGGTCGACGTTCCGCACCATGTCGTAATGGTGCTTGGCGTTGTTGAGCACGTTGACGTTGACGACCCAGCGGAATTTGCTCGGGGTCGGCATGTGCGTCTTACCGGTAAACACCTTACGGCCATACTTCGGGGTATTGACGATCAGGGCTGTATCGCCGTGGTTCCAGTATCCGACCTCTTCCCCGTAGTAGTAGGACTTGGTTTTGATTTCTTTCCCGTGTGCATTCGGATCCAACGTAATGTTGAAGGGATCCTCTCCGGTATGTACTGACAAGCCAGCTCCAGACCATGGAGTCGCCGTCCAGGCTCCGGCTTTGTAGTTACCGGCCCAGGTATGTTGGCCTGTACCGAACTTACCAACATTGCCCGTGATGATGAGCACCATGGCTGCCGCACGGCCGTTTGGCGTCATATGGAAATAGTGCGTGACACCTTCTCCATTATGGATGGCCGCAGGCTTGATCGTACCCGAGTCACGGGCCCAACGGACGATGAGGTCCTTTGGAGTGCGGCAGATCTGATGTGTGGTATCCAAGTCGTAGTCTTGGAAGTGGACCAGATACATTTGCCAGACCGGCATCGCGTCAATTTCACGGCCATTGAGCAGCTTCACCCGATAGGTGCCGTTCAGGGCAGCATCAATGCCGCTATTGATATAGTGCCATCCAACCTGCTCACGATGGAGAGGAATAGCCTGTTTCTTGTTCAAATCCCATACCATCATTCCGCCGAGCCGCTCAATATCCTGCGGCTTCAACGCCTGAATACGGCCTGAATAGCTCTTGGAGAAGTCGGGGAATTTATAATCAGGTACAACATCTCGAGGATCCAGGTACTGCAGCGTATCCGTACGCACCAGGATCGGAGCATCGGTAAATTGCTTGAGGAAGTCCACGTCGTGCATATTTTCGTCGATGATGATTTTCATGGCTCCCATGAAGAGAGCACCATCGGACTCGGGACGGAGAGGCATCCAGTAGTCGGCTCGATAGGCCGTTGGATTGTATTCCGGCGTGATGACGACCACGCGTGCACCGCGCTCAATGCACTCCAGCTTCCAGTGAGCTTCTGGCATCTTATTTTCAACGAAGTTCTTCCCCCAGCTGGTGTTCAGCTTGGAAAAGCGCATATCCGAGAGGTCGATATCCGACCCCTGCACGCCGGACCAGAATGGCTGGGATGGGTTCTGATCTCCATGCCAAGTGTAATTCGACCAATAGCGACCACCCTGGGCCTGTTCCGGGCTCACCTTCCGAATCCAGGTGTCCAACAGCGCGTTGATGCCCCCGTTCATACGAGTGTTGCCCATTTTCCCGATGATGCCGAGAACAGGCATGCCAGCACGATGCTTAAAGCATCGCGTACCAGCACCCTTCATCATTTCGATCATCTCGGGCGCATAGCCCTGCTCACGCAACCGTCTCGCTCCAGCCTCTCCGGAATAACGAGTGGCAATGACGATCATGGCCTTTGCGGCATAGGTGAACGCGGTATCCCAGGACACACGGAGCATATCGTCCAAAAACCGGCTGTCGAATTTGTACTTGCGCTTCGTTTCTGGCGTCAGTTCCGGCGATCCATCGTCCATCCATTGCTTCCAGCCCTTCCGCATGAGCGGACCCTTGAGACGGTAAGGGCCGTACACTCGACGATGGAACGTAAAGCCCTTCAGGCACATGCGTGGATTGTGCGCGAACGTACCACGATTCCCATAGAGGTCTTCGTAGGTTTGATGGTCATAGTTCTGCTCGACACGCATGACCACACCGTTTCGGACGAAGGCCCGAACGCGGCAGGCATGGGTGTCATTGGGAGAACAGACCCAGGTAAAGGATGAATCGTAACGATATTGATCGTGGTACACACGCTCCCAGGACCGGTCCGGATAATCACCCAATGGATTCCCGACCTCGATCACAGGCTGGAGCGCCGTCAATGCCAGGACCTTGTCCGCCACGGCTGCGGCAGCAACCGTACCGACAGAGACCTTTAGAAATTGTCGACGTGACAAGAACATTGTGAATACCTCCTCACGTGATGTGAACTTGAACGAGCTTATGTTGTTGATTCTCTTTATTTCCTACAATTCAACTCAGGCTGCCAGACGTTCATCACTGAAACAAGTCCATAAAAAAACAGGCCACACATATACCACCGTGGATAAAACGTCTCAATTACTTTCTTCGCAAGATTCAAACCAATCGTACTCGTGGGCATGCTTAACGGAAATAGTGATTCGTAAGTTGCTGATAACATGGTCTTGTTATGATTTTACAGGAGGGTCATTCTCTGGCACTGCATGGTGCTGACTTGAGTAGTCTACGTATCACAATAGAATGACGTCTAACCGTTCGATACGGCATTTACACTGAATGTGTCGATGCAAGCTATGGATAGTGTGGATATTTTTCAAATTGGCCGGGCGTCAATTTGCAATGTTACCCATTTGTAACTAAAGTCGCCGCTGTGGACTTGAATTTACTCAATCGTAGTGATGTGAATCGTAGCTTGACAGTGACCTGAGAGGTCAGTACACTCCGCCACCGGGCATTTGAGAGCGGGAATAGCTCAGTGGTAGAGCATCGCCTTGCCAAGGCGAGGGTCGAGGGTTCAAATCCCTTTTCCCGCTCCAACAGCTCACCTGGTTATATTCCAACTTCTCTACTTTCATCCTTGTGCTTGCCCTGCAGTCATCTACTACGAGCCAAGTCTGGTGAGGCTCACGGTTTCACTGAGATGGTCTCCGCAGTTCTAATAGACCGCGGAGTTGGTCTTCCGCATGTTTCATATCCTTTTGGGTGAGCGGGATGTGCCCAAACCTAGTCCGGCAATAGAGTTCGGTAATAGACGCTACCGCCGCATGGGCTTCTCTCCACCGAGCTTGAGTGATCTTGACTAACTCAAGTGGTGCAATCGCCGCAGACCTTGAAAGACCCTGCCCAGCCAGATAGGTGCGCATGCGACGATAGAGATGCGCGATGACGAGTTCGTTACTGCAGGCCTTTCTCCAAAACCTCCAGGTTACCCATGGCCGCTTCCGCGCCAGCCAGAACAAGACGACAAGACTCATCATGGCAAAACCAATGACCTCGCCAAGAAGTCCGATTCTCACCTGAGACATGTCGGGAGTCAGGATCCCGCTCAGCACCGCCATGAAGGTACCGAAAAGCGCGGTCATCGAATCCAGCGCCTTGTTTCGAACCGATACCCCTTCGGCTTTTAATTCTCGAACGACGGCAAGCTGATCTGCAGCGCTATACTGGACGAACAATCGGTTCCATTGGAGCTTAATGTTGTCCACGAGGGGTGCAAGAACTCGCCATACCGGGCCTCCAGCGCCTGGATTGTCTTCGGTGGGGGTTGGATCCATCCCGATCCACCCGGAATGCGGCAGGTACACTTCGACCCATGCATGGGCGTCCTGCTGCCTGACCACGTAGTAATTTCCGTAGTCGTTCCATTCCGTGGCCAGAAAGCCTGTCACCAAACGAGCAGGAATCCCAAGGGTTCGGAGCATGATGACCATCGCCGTGGCGTAGTGCTCGCAGTACCCGGTCTTTCTTGAAAAGAGAAACTCTTCTAGCGGTTGATCCTGTGCGGCAAGTGGCGCATCCAAGCTGTATCGATAGTTGCGAGTTAGATGCGTTTGAATCGCCGCAGCCTTTTCATATGGGTTGCGCTGTCGCTGTGTCACTTCTCCCGCCAAGGTGTTGATACGGTCCGACTGAAACGAGAGTTGCAGATACTGTCTGAGTACCCATTCAGGATAGGGCCCTGGCTCCGGGCCGAGATCCGCTGGTACCAGTGTGTTGGATCGGGACAGGACCGTGTATTCGATTCGTGACGAACTTGGAAAGGGTAAATAGACGGCACCCGTGCCGTCGAAAAAGAGACTGGGAAACGCACCGCTCACACGTTCAATGAACGGCGCGGCAAACAACACTGGTGTATCGAGTGGCTCCAGAAGAATTTTCTGCTGTATTGCTTCCCCAAGCTCTACTCCCGAGGCAACTCGCTTCCTCCGAAACGCGAAGGTGCCAGAACTCTCCTCGATGAGACTCCGCCGATAGCTCAGCTGATTCGTCCATACCTTGCCGTCGTACCGGTCGAAGGAAACCCCTCGAATATAGAGCGGTCTGGCGTCATGCCGTGGGCTCTTGGGTAGCTCGACTCGCATCACCACGCTGGGATCACGCTTGATCGATCCAATCGCACCTAAATTCACTGTATCGGAGAATCCTGACGTACGTAGATTCTCCCCAAACCCCTTCTGATAAATCCCCGCGCTGACCCGTGGGATTGTGAAGAAAATGACCACGGTGATCAGGAATGCCCCAAGAGCCAGCCCGTTCGCCGTCCAAAAAAGGCGCGGCGAGACCCGATCATGTCCTTCGTGACTCTCCTGTCGCATGGAGAGAGCCACCCCGACATTGCCGCCGACCTCGGAACTCTTGGTCAACTGAAACAGCAGGAGGGTCCAGACTCCCGCCAGCAGGTAGACCGAGAAAATCGGGACGAACCACAGATCCGTCGTGAGCGAGCCTGAGGCGAGAATGGCGACGAGACTGATCGCATAGAGATGCAAATAGTCGCGGCGAAGTCTCAGGTTGAAGAGCTTGATGACCATCAGCACCATCAAAAAGTGGAGTCCGGCTGGAAGCAGCTCACCGGAAACCCACAAGAGGTCGATCCAAAATCCCAAAAAGCCGCCGAGCACGATCAGATTCCACCCGATGGTTGACACAGGCATCTGCGTCGCAAATTGCTCGACAGACTTGACCCCTATGTTTCGCAGAAGAACCGCGATCAGCGTCGCGCCGGTCAGTGCGGCCAGCCACTCCGGCAGACCGGCTCCCAGTGTCAATCCAATAAAGGACGCCGATGCCAGCAGCATGGAGGTCAGGTGAAGAGCCTGATTAAGTGGCATGGGCTGCTCCGGGAATAAGTTCCCCATCGATCAAGACACGAGGGAATTCCGTCTTGCCATCTCCAGAGTCGCACCAAGCCTGGACGACAATCGCTGTGCCATCTCCCTCGAGATCGGAATGACCGTCCGGCCATTCGTCCTGCCTCATGGATTCTTCCCGAGGAGCGTCTCGTTGGCAGAGGGCCAACATGCGAAGGAGCTCAAGGCGATGCGCTTCTCCCTGTCCAAATGAAGAGCGATCTGACCCCACACGCAATTGGATGGAGTAGCCGTGATGAATCAGGTGCTGAACCAGCGACGCGGCCAACGAGACCGCACGTTCAAACGGGGCGTCATGACTTGCCGGAACGCTCGTTGGGACATGGATGATCGCTCGACGCTGTGCCTCTGCCTCGGTCTCTCGAATAGTCAGTTGAGACGTCCTAGCCGTTGTCGGCCAATGAATGCTCCGGGAGTCATCCCCCGCTTGGTACAAACGAAGGTTGTACAAGTCACTGCCATGCCCTCGTCGATGGACGGTCTGTTCATACCCCGCGGCGAACAGACCACGAAGGAGACCCTCGTAAATTGGCCGAATCTCCGGGCACACCACGAGCGTGTCCTCCATCGGATAAAAGGCCCGTTTCGTGAAGAGCCCGAAGGGAAATTCTGTGCTGATTCGAATACCGCTCAAGCGCCATCTCCCGCGACGCGTGGGAGTCAATGGGTAGGAAAGCAGCCGGCTTGCGCCTGGAGGGAGGGAGTGAATCTCCACGTTCGGGAAGATGGTTTGGTCAGCGCTCACATCACACAAGGTCAGTGAAAAACTCGTCAATCGCGGTTTCAGGTTCTTGATCGCCAGAACAGAGGTAACTGGGGTGTTGAGGAAGAGGAGATCCGGCACATGCCGGCGAAGTTCTAGTCGTCGCAGGCAATATTCCGCCGCAATGCCTGAGACCAGGATGAGACTCAGCATCATTGACAGGAGGAGATAAAAGAGATTGTTCCCGGTGTTGATAGCCGCGATGCCGATCGCCAGCGTGAAGATCAGGAATTGAAGCCCTTCCGACGTGATCCGCGTAGAACGGTAACGGAATACCCGATGGGCGAACGGCGGCAACTGAAACGGCATAGTCCACCGACTCCCCGAGGGCTGCCCGACTAGAGAACAGTACTAGACGGGGACAGGAATCGTATCAACAACATCACGGATGACGCGTTCGGCTTGCTCAAAGCTTCGTGGGTGAAGACTGGTCTGACGTGCCACCATGATGCGGTGAGACAGCACGATCGGGGCAAGTTCTTTAATATCGTCCGGCAGACAATAGGTCCGTCCGCGCACAAGCGCCAGGGCTTTCGCAGCACGGCTCAATGCAAGCGCGCCCCTTGTGCTCACCCCGAGAGACAAGAGGTCGGAATGCCTGGTACTCTGGACAATGGCCAGGAGATACTCTGTCAGACTTTCTTCCATCAAGACCTTGTCGACTTGTTCCTGGAGCTGGACGACTTCCTGTGCGGTCAACAGCGGGAGTAACTCTTCTGCCGGGTGCAGCGAGGACGGTCGTTCAAGGACCTTCTTCTCTTCTTCCGGCGCTGGATAGCCGATGCGCAGCCTCATCAAGAACCGATCGAGTTGCGACTCGGGAAGTGGAAAGGTTCCGTGATACTCAGCGGGATTCTGTGTCGCAATGACCATGAAGGGCGGGCTTAACGGATAGGTCTTATTGTCGAACGAAATTTGCGCCTCGCTCATCGCCTCCAAGAGACTGCTCTGGGTCTTCGGCGTTGTGCGATTGATTTCGTCCGCTAGGACGATGTTCGCGAAAATAGGTCCGGGAATGAACTCAAACGCCTGTTTCTGCCGATTGAAAATCGATACCCCTACAATGTCGGAAGGCAACAGGTCGCTCGTAAACTGGATACGCTTGAAGGAACAGTCCAGTGACCGAGCGAGACTATGGGCCAGAGTGGTTTTGCCGACTCCCGGAACATCTTCGAGAAGAAGATGTCCGCGAGCGAGCAGGGCGACAAGGCTCATCTCGATAACGTGGGGTTTCCCTTTGATAACCCGAGCAATGTTCTCCTGGATGGCCCGGATGGTCTCCGTAGAAGTCATGGTGAGATTAGGGTCTGAGATGCTGGGAAAGTGCGTGGTGATCGGACACGATCGAAGTCTAGCAAAGGCTCTGGAGACGGTCAATGAAACGCATGTTTTACACGTCGGTGACGCCACACCACGGATAAATATGGCTTACCTACGCCGGAATCAGCGTGATCAGCCAGGGAGGGACCTCCTCTGTCATGGCTGAAAACCTTCGTGCAGTGCTGCTGGCAGGCATGCCCGGGAATGTGGCGCCACGACTGATCCGGACATATCGAAACGCAGCGGCTCGGCCATCCAGACCGCGAGCTGCCTCAGAGTTAGGGTGTACCGAGCTCAGAGGCGCCAGGTCGGCAAGATCGATAGACTCTCCGATCGGTAAACCGCCGAGCACGTCATACAGATGACCGAAGACCGTCGGCAACGTCACGGGCGTGAAGAGCTCATCATGTGGCCGATAGCGCGGATCATCGAGTACCTGCGCCAGAAGCTCCCAAAAGACTTGGGCATCGACTGATCCTAGGACACAGACAGCCCCGCGTTGCGCGAGGAGATTCAACAGCGCACAGGGACCGACCACATCAAATTTCCATGGGGGAAAGAGAAGAGTGCGGTCCCGGTGCTGCACTTCGAGGGCAGATTCCTTCCCGTAGGACGTTTGCCGAAACGCCCCTTTGCTCCGTTCGAGGTCCTGAGTGATCAGCGCCTGGGACAGTCTCGTTGGCTCATAGGCAAAGGTGGGACTCGCAGGTGCCCAACAGGTGGCCATGGTGTAGCGGGGAGCGAGGGATCCTCGTTCATCCAGGGCCCCAAGTTCAAACATGTCTTGATTCCCGAAGAAGGCGAACGACAGTCCTTCGTGTTGTTGCAACTTGCGTAACCTGGCAGGTTCTGCGTGAAGCGGACCACTCAATCGCGATCGCGGATCGAGTCGATCGAGGCAGTGGAGGATGAACGGCTGATTCTCCTGGGCACAGCGCCGACCATACTGATCGACTAGTTCCTCTGCGAAAGAGAGGTCGCCCGCACCGATATCCAGGACCGATGCCACATCGACACGGGACAGCAAATCAAATGGATTCGATAACGTGCGCAGTTCGCTCTCGATCGCTTCGCTCGAAAACCGAGTGATCGGCCACTTGGAGCCGGGACTAGGAACCAAATCAAACCATACGCACAGTGCCCGGATCGCTTTGGCCGGCGGGAGTCCGGTCAGGGCTTTGCACACGTCACCGTTACAATCTTGGAGCCGTGGTGTACAAGGTGGATCAAAGAGACGCAGGAGAGCATCTTTTACCGCCACCGGAAGATCCCTCTGTTGGATGACATCAGAGAGTCGGGCGATCGTGGCAGGAAAGGTGGAACCATCCACCAATCGTCTCGAGGCGTCCCACTGAGCAGGAACCTGGCGTGCACGACGGCTCACGGCACGGCGAAATTCAGCAAGTGCGTCAAGTTGCATCAGGAGTACATATTCAAAGCATGAGCTGTCACTCAGCAGGATAGTGAGGTCTCAACTTCATGGTCAAGTCCGCTTGTTCATGCACAGGCGTTATGGTAGGAGTGGTTTGATGATTGTACGTCCCACATGGCTCTCTGCCCTCCGAGCATGGCCGACCGTCATGCTCATGCTGTTCATGTCCGTACTCGTGTGCGTCAACGGCTCTCTTGCGGAGGATGACAAGAGCTCGCAGACCACTCTGGATGGGAACTGGCAGCCTTGGCAGATCCTGGAGACTCACAGCGGTCGTATCCTACCGTTTGAGGAATGGATTAAAATTCTCGAACAACACGACATTATCTATTTGGGAGAAGAGCATCACAATTCCTTCCATATTCAAGCGGCACTCAAGGTGCTGGACCAGTTGGTGGCGGATGATATAGAGCCCACGATCGGTCTGGAGATGTTCGGGTGGGACGGCCAAGCAGCACTTGATGACTATGTCTCGACAAGCAGGCCCATCACCAACGACTTCTTAGAACAGGTACGCTGGAAACAAAATTGGGGTGGCGCCTTCGAAGACTATGCCCCATTAGTGGCCTTTGCCCGAGACCATCACCTCTCCGTCCGCGCCATGAACCCGCCTAAGCCGCTCATTCGACGCGTGGTACAGCTTGGTCTTGAGCAGGCCAAGGGGGACCCCGAATGGGCGACGTGGGGAATCCTGCGGGATGAGATCGTCGACGATCCGGCCTATCGTGAACGGATCATGGATCAACTCAAGCGTTGCCATGGAGGCACAGAAGACCATTTCCGCACGATGTACGAGGCCTCCATGGTTCGTGACGAGGGCATGGCAAAGACTCTCGTCACCCGGCAAAAGGAACTTCGCAAAGATACCAGTACCACCCGTCGGATCATCGTGAGTTATACGGGAGGCGGTCACCTCCAATACAATCTGCCCGTCCCTAAGCGGGTCGCCAGACGGCTGGGTGAGGATATCCAACAGACCACTGTGTACATGATGTCCTTTGAGACAAATAAGGCGGACCATGTGCGAGCCCACATGGAAGACCCCATTGCAGACTATATTTGGCTCACCCCGATGGGAAAAACGAACCCCGCAAAACCCTGTCGGTAAGGTCGTCTCGCCAGGCTTCGAATCCCCCTCCCTTGGAGAAACGCACGCTATCTCAAGGTTTCTTGACAGTCTTCAGTTCGGTCGTCAAACTGACGCCATCATGGCCTTAAGAGGACCATCGCGGATCCCCCCCATGCCGAACAGAATTCCCTGCAGCGCCGAGCGGCTCGATCTGTTGGTTCCGCAAATGATCCAAGCAGTCTCGGATGCGTCAGCCTTTCACCTGGCCCGCCAATACATGTCGGAAAATCGGGTTCGCATCGTCGAAGCCGGCAATTCCAAAATCTCATCAACTGTGATTGGAAATGCCGGGCTCTACGAGCAACAGATCCATCTGAAAGACGGCCATCTCATTTCAGCATGCTCGTGCTCCAGGCCGGAAGAACCCATGTGCCGACACTGTATCGCCGCCTTACTGGAACATCACCGGTTGGCCACACATCAGGCCGCTTCAAAATCAAGTGCTCGGAAGGGATCCCCAACGCGACCGCAAACCAACGCTGCGAAAGAACCGTCACCTTTGACCTTGCAGTCGTCGCTCACCGATATTAAACTCAGCGAGATCTTGAAATTTGTTGAATGGTTGCAGCAGGCGATGAAAGCCATTGAAAACGAACAGCCTCTTCCTCCCTCCCCTGCCGTCGATGCAGGAGAGGTTTCCGCATGGATTCTCGCGATCAAGAGTCTAGAGGAACGACGTCGGGAAACAGAGGATGTGTTAGCCACTTTAGAGGCGGAACTACGAGATCGGAAGGCCTATGCGGCGCGCCTCACTCAACAACTCCAGGCTTCCATAGATGAACTCAAGACAGCCCAGACGGCCACACGCGGTCTTGAACGCGAAGTCACCACCTACCGGGACACCCTCACGAAGCTCGGCGAATTGACCAACCAAGTGGCCCAATATGATAAGCAGATCCGCATGGCGGCCCACGCAATCCTAGAGAAAGGGTCCCACTTTGATCAGGTAGCCACGTCCTTTCAGGAAGTCGCGGAGGCTCTTCAAGCCGCAGCAAAGGTCACGCCTCAGCCATAATCGCTTTTCCCGTCTCTCCCCGCTAGCAGGCTGCGGAAAAACCCGTTTGCTGGATATAGCTACCACGGACAGCCTGGTGTGAGACGGCCCTGAACACCCCGGCAGGATGCGCAAAAAGGCCGTCCAGCAAGACCGCCGCGAGTGAAGAGGCGAATCGTACTCTGTCCCGTACATTGAGCCTCTAAGGGACGCGAGAACGGCGCTGGCGGACTTTTCCCGCATCCTGCCAGCACTGCCTCTTGCACCATCCAGCCGATGTCCAGTAAAATGCGCCCACTTTTTGTCTGTGGATTTACAAGGGGGAAGAGATGAAGCAGTTATTTTCACGAACGGGACTCTTCACCGGCGCCTTGTTGGTCGAGGCATTGCCGGCCATGGCAAATGTGTCTGAAGGGCCTCCGGACTATAGCGGGATCACCGGCCTGTATTACGTGCTGATCGCGATCGT
>Ga0224505_10000506_pt1 | contig 26605 bp, 21 predicted proteins | sample SF_Jan12_sed_USG_FD_169102 | JGI IMG/M metagenome (GOLD analysis project Ga0224505, IMG submission 169102) | Sediment microbial communities from San Francisco Bay, California, United States - SF_Jan12_sed_USGS_4_1 | ecosystem: Environmental > Aquatic > Marine > Sediment | place: USA: California... | reverse complement strand
ATTACTACGAAATACTGGGAATCGATCAAAACGCGGATGCCACACAAATCCGGACAGCCTACAAACATTTGGCGAAAGAATATCACCCGGATCGAAATCCTGAAAATAAACAAGCCGAAGAAATTTTTAAGATCGTAAATGAAGCATACCACACGCTTTCAGACCCCTTAAAAAAAGCAAGGTATGATGCCCGGCTGAATCCGGAGGATACCATCACGCAGGAGGATTGGCGCGAGATCAATAAGAAGAAGTACTTCCGCTGGCAAATGGCGCAACAGAAGAAGTATATTATTGACAAGGATTACTTCAGAATTCAGGCGCTGGCCTTTCTTGTCTTTGTAGTCATTGCAGGCTTTTGTTTCGCTGTACTCAACACTGCACAGTATTTTATTAAACAGAAAAGAATTGAACACTACCTGGCCAACAGCAGGGTGTTGAAGTATGCAGGTACGCTCTTCAACGAAGGGCAATTCGACGACGCCTTTACCGTAATCCATACATTACATCAAGAAGATCCCCTGGAATACCGCATCAACTTCATGAACGACAGTCTCGTAGGTCAGCTTCAGCATTTGGCAAATGAGCGATTTGAGAACAAGGATTTTTCGTCGGCCATGGAGCTTTATTTGTTGATCCAAAAGCACGAAAAACCGGTGAGTTTTGAAACCATACGCCTGCTTTCCCTATGCCAATATCACCTGGGTGATTACGAAGCCTCGCTGCAAGGTATGAAACGACTGCACAATCAGCAGCCGAACAATCTCGAACTTGTATACAATATTGGTATGATTAATCTTGAAAAATTGGAAAATCCACAAGAAGCACTTTATTACTTTACGTTCGGAAAAAAACTGTTCAAAGAAAACCTGAGCAAGATCTATGGTGCCGCATTTGAAATCATCATGGATCCCAATGATGCTCCCGACATTTACTTTGATATTTTTGTGGGACGTGCCCGGGCAAACATACTGTCGAATAATTTTGAAGAGGCTGTGACCGACTGTAACTGGGCTATCTATCTCCGGCAAAATCAGGGAGAACCCTATAAGATCAGAGCCATGGCCAATGCAGCAAATAAGAATTTCGAAAGTGTTTGCCGTGATATTCGAAATGCAAAAAGCGCCGGTGCAACAGAAACCGAAACACTGGAAAAGCAATACTGCCGTTAGCCATCATAATTGAATTGTTTCCTGATCAATGCCAATGAACAGGCATCACCCGAAAGCTTCCTCAATGGTGGTTGATTGGTACCTGACTCCCCAAGCCAGGTTGTCATGTTACGGGTTCAGCAGGATACTGGTAAAAATGGCGTTCACCTTTTCACAAAACCATACGTTGAAAAGGGAAATGGTCCGGGATTGCATGGCCTGATCAGAATCTCAATGTAATTTCTAATGAAAAAATCACAAGGTTTTTGGTCCTTAAGCAGCCTTGATGGGCGTCGGCATGGTACCCGGTGTTTCGGTCAATACGCCACAAGGGTTTGCAAAGTAACGGCGCCTTCGTCATTCCAGCACCATTATTGGACAATCTAGCCCGGATTTCATTACTTCGGTCGAAAAATTCGAAAGCACAAACTACTTTCAAGTCTCAACGTAGATTGCTATTTACCAACTGCCGCGCATCCACTAATATGAATTTCAGCAGATGTATGATTTATGCCCAATCTAAGTTGAAGTATATGTACAAAAATTCCACATTTGACCGCACCTCAATACTGCAGCAATATGCCATACATAAACAACATGGACTTCAGGGCCGCTTCAAATTCAAGAGTTAATTTGCGTCTTAAGCAGGTACTGGTTCTTGCCACCGCCATCCTCATCGGGATGCTCATTTCAGTGCTGGCGAGCGTCTGAGGTTAGCAGCCCGCACAACGTTGTCCGGATAACAATAAGCCTCCGAAACTCACCCACTGTACTTCAATGGGCGACCAGCCGGGCCAATCGCATTTGAATACCCCTTGCGTAATCTTTTTTTGTCCCTCCCTGATCCAGGTGTGCCTTTTCATTTTCCACCTATCAGCTTTCTTCCTAGTTTTAGGTCATGGATTTCAACAAGGATATTTTCTTTAATAATCTTGCACAAACTACTGATTCACCCTATTTGATTGCCGTCGCACGGGCAGAAGGAATCTACCTTTACACGCCTGAAGGAAAGCGATACACGGATCTTATCTCAGGAATTGGCGTGAGCAATATAGGTCACCGTCACCCAAAAGTACTTCGGGCTATCCAGGATCAGCTTGACAGGCATTTGCATGTCATGGTGTACGGAGAGTACATCCAGTCACCACAAAATCTGCTGGCAAAAAAAATTACAGACCTGCTTCCAAAAGCCCTCAATTGCTGCTACTTCGTAAATTCCGGCACAGAAGCAAATGAAGGTGCGCTTAAGCTGGCCAAGCGGTATACCGGCAGAACTGAAATCGTATCATGCCGCAAATCCTATCATGGGAGCACCCATGGATCGTTGAGTGTTTCGGGAAATGAAGCAAAGAAGTTGGCATTCCGTCCGCTACTACCCGATGTGCGCTTTGTGAACTTTAACGAACCCGATGCATTGGAAGAGATCACAGAACGGACTGCCTGCGTGATCATGGAAACCATTCAGGGTGATGCCGGCGTTCGCATACCTTCCCCGGAATATATGCAGGCAGTCCGGGCCCGGTGCAGTGAAACCGGTGCCCTGCTCATCCTGGATGAAATTCAATGTGGCATGGGTAGAACAGGAACGCTCTTTGCCTTTGAACAATTCGGTATCGTTCCTGACATCCTTACTGTGGCAAAAGCGTTCGGCGGTGGTTTGCCGCTTGGCGCATTCATCTCCAGCAAGGAGATGATGAACCAGCTAACACACGACCCAAAGCTTGGACACATTACAACGTTTGGCGGCAACCCGGTTTGTTGTGCGGCGGCCCTGGCAACGCTGCAGGTAATTGAAGAAGAGCATTTATTGGCGGGCGTGGAGGACAAAGGGAAACTTTTTGTTCAGCTTTTGCAGCACGATAAGATAAAGGCCATTAGAAGAATTGGCTTACTCTTCGCCATTGATTTCGAATCTGAGGAAATCGTCTCACGGATTGTCGAAGAAGCCAAAAGGAGGGGTATTATTTGTTATTGGTTCCTATCGCATCCCAATAGTTTTCGCATTGCACCTCCGTTAACCATTACGAATGATGAGATTGAAGAATCTTGTTCATTAATCTTACAGGCTATTGATGCCGCCTAGCCTGATCATGACGATGATCCACAAGCGAGGGAAAGCATGCTGCTATAGTTTTTCAATAACCAGGTTGTGATTCGTGTAAATGCAAATATCTGCTGCAATGGTCAGGCTTTCACGCACGATTTCTTCTGCAGTCAGGTGAGGTGCGTGTTTCTTTAGTGCCAACGCGGCAGATTGTGCATACATGGCACCTGACCCAATTGCGGCTACATGATTGTCTGGTTCAAGAACATCACCATTTCCTGAGAGCACAAGAATTTCATCTTTGCTGGCTGTAATGAGCATGGCCTCCAATCGGCGGAGGTAACGATCCATACGCCAGTCCTTGGCCAATTCAATGGCAGCGCGCTTCATATTTCCGCCATAGGTGCTGAGCTTCTCTTCGAAGCGTTCAATCAGTGTGAACGCATCGGCGGTAGACCCTGCGAATCCCGCAAGGATCTTTCCTTCCGAGAGTCTTCGGATCTTACGTACGTTGCTCTTGGCAACATAATTGCCCATCGTTGCTTGTCCATCGCCGCCGATCGAAATCTGGCCGTTGTGCAAAACTGCTAAGATGGTAGTTGCGTGTATTTTTTCCATTTTCTTATAAAGCGTAAACCCCAGGAACCCCGGGGTTTAGCATAGTTCGACTAAATCAATATTCGTACCGGATCTTCCAGCAAACCTTTTAAGGTCTTCAGAAACGCCGCCCCTACTGCACCATCTACTGCCCGGTGGTCGCATGAAAGCGTAACCTTCATCACATTGCCTGGAACAACCTGGCCGTTTTTAACAATGGCTGTTTCCTTAATACCGCCAACGGCAAGGATACAGGCATCCGGCGGATTGATAATGGCCGTGAAGTCCTCTATCCCAAACATACCCAAATTGGATATGGTGAACGTACTTCCCTCCCAATCGGATGGCTGTAGTTTTTTATCGTGTGCCTTTTGTGCTAAATCTTTCACTTCGACAGAAATATGCGACAGTGATTTGTTCTCCGCAAAACGAACCACCGGCACGAGAAGTCCATCTTTAACGGCCACAGCGACACCAATATGAATATGATGATTCTTCCGCATTTTATCGCCGAGCCAGCTCACGTTCACATCCGGATTTTGCCGGATGGCTGCCGCCACGGCCTTGATTACCATATCATTGAAGGAAATTTTCACCGGACTAATTTCATTGATGCTTTTGCGGGCCTCAATGGCTTTGTCCATGTTAATCTCCATCGTTACGTAGAAGTGCGGCGCAGTGAATTTGCTTTCAGCCAACCGTTTTGCTATTGTTTTCCGCATCTGCGATACAGCCACCTCTTCAAAACTTTCTTCACCCACCACCGATGGCAGCACGACAGGTGCTGGCTGGCCAGCTTTTGCCGGAGCAGCCGTTGGCTTATAGTTTTCAACATCGCGCTTCGTCACGCGTCCCTGGTCACCAGAGCCCTCAATCTTTCCGATATCATAACCCTTATCCTGCGCCAATTTTTTTGCCAGCGGAGATGCTTTTATTCTTCCATTTGAAGCATGTACCTCGGCAATTTCTCCGGTTTTCGGCAACCCGGCAGCGGGCTTCTGTTCTTTAGCCATTGGCGTTTCAGATTCGGATGGAGATCCTTTTGCTTCATGTGCCTTTAACAATGTTTTCCAATCAGCATCCTTCTCGCCAATGATTGCCAGCACACCGTTAACCGGCACCGACTTGCCAGCCTCGGCACCCACATAAAGCAAGGTGCCGGTGTTATAGGACTCATACTCCATCGTGGCCTTGTCCGTTTCCACTTCTGCAAGCAGTTCATTCGCCTTCACACTATCGCCAACCTTCTTGTGCCAGGCCGCAATAACGCCTTCCGTCATGGTATCGCTCATTTTTGGCATTAATACGATCTCGGCCTTAATCCCCGAAGTATCTATGGCAGGTGCGACTGCTGCGGAGACAGTGTCGGCACCCCCTGTGGAGGCTTCAACCTTCCCACCATCTGCGGCCGCAGTTACTGCCCCGGAAAGCAACGCCGAATAATCCTCTCCTTTATTTCCTACAATGGCCAATACATCGTTTACCTGAACAGCCTGCCCTTCCGGGACACCCAAATACAGAATAGTACCTGAATTGAAAGATTCATAATCCATCGTCGCCTTGTCCGTTTCGATTTCAGCCATCAATTCACCAGATTTCACCGTATCGCCCACCTTCTTGTGCCACTTGGCAACCACGCCTTCCGTCATGGTATCACTCATTTTGGGCATTCGTATTATTTCTGCCATTGTAGATTGTAGATTTTAAATTATGCTGCTTAACCTTTCCGCCATCGAAAATCCAAAAATAGGTTTAAATCAGGCGAATTTCAAGCTATTAGAAACCGATATTACCAATCAGGAATTCAAATACCACCCCGCTGGTATTGTATGCATTTGAAAACCGGTAGGTAGACCTGAACCCAATCTCGAACTTGGGCAGAAATCGCATGATGTTGATATCGAAAGTTGTTTCCACACCAACGGACTGATATTCGTCGTCGTTGGAAAAGCCGTACGCGCGACTTAAATCCGCGGTGTAATAGTATTGCCGGCCCTGACCCTGGCCATAATCAAAGAATATGTTGGCCTTTATGCGTTGTACGTTTAAGACAGGCCCCAGTGCAATGTCCGGATACCATAGGGGAAAAGCGTAGTTCGCAGAAAGGGACAAAAATTTTTCGTCCGCAGGATAGCTCATGCCCCGGGGTTTTGGTATTCTGTTGCGAAACGTATACAGGTTGGTCTCTACACCCTGCAAACTCTCCTGATAGGCCCCACGCGCATAGAAAAAATGATGTTTTGCAAAGCCCGGAAAATAAAAAGTCGATCGGACCGCAAATAATTTTCCCACAAAATCACCTTCATAGGGCGTATTGTAGAATTCAGCATCAAGGGTCTGTCCCCATCGACTCAAAAAATCGCGACGGCTCCGTTTCAATAAATTGTAAAACGAAAAGGTAGCCCTGTTATAAAGCAAGGTGCCATCATTCAATTGATCTTTATGAACGAAGAGCAAAGTGTCATTGGCCGGTGTAATCCGATCCGGCCCCTGGTACAGCACGTTGCCATCGTTTTTTACGGTGCTTTCAAATGACGAAGTCTTGGTAAAACCTACGGCATTACCGATCGTCAACTTACGGGAATACCTGGAATTTGTTAATACGAGGGGCAATCGAAGTCCTCCCTCCATCGTATACTCCTGCCAGGTGAAGCGCGTTGAATTTCCAAATCCCGTTACCGTGTTTTGCCGGTTACCGGCTTGTACGCCAAAATCAATAATGGGATACAATCCCTGATAGCTCAGGCCTGCCCTCCACAATGAGGTGCCCTCGTTAATATCATATGCATAGCCAGCCGTGATCGAAGTGGTACTGAGAATATCCCGTGAGGTGATCCCGATATTAACTTGGGTAAGGTCGTTCGTTACATACGCCCCCCAATTGTACGGATTAATGATTCCCTTCACCTTGGCATATTTTGTGACAGGGAATTTTTGCTTTGGTACACTATCAAGTAACGTCGGCCTTGCTTCCTGCGCTACAAGATATTCATACAATCGTGGCGTTTTGGATATGGTTTGCCTGTCAAAAAGGGTCCAGCTGGATTTATCAAATGGTATTTTCACTACATCTAGTCCATCGCGCGTCTGCTCATTGTAATAGATTGTTTTGCCATCGCCGGAAATGGAGGGATTGTACGCACCAAATCTACTCGTAGTGATTTGATACCTAAGATTCGTCCCAAGATCCAACACGAACACATTGTCAATGCCGCTTACCGGAGAATTGAAGAAAAGGTAGTTACCCTGCAACACAGGATGTCCAACATTCTCATGTGACACCGGCAGAACATCGCGAACCAGGCCAGACTCAACATCCAGTATGGAAATGGTTTTACCGCCGTTCGTATTTTTAAGAAGTGCTATCTTTTTTCCATCATCGGACCACCTGGGCATCGAATAGAAATAATTTTCAGGATTCGGAAACGATTTTACGAGATCTCCGGTATAAACATCCAATATCAAAACTGAATTTTGGTAGGCATTATCCGATTGAACCGTAACCACTTGCTTTGCATCCGGAGACAGTGCGGCTCCACTCAGTCGGGTGTGTCTGCCGCCAATCACCCACCGCATACCGGTATCGATATCATATATTTTGATGAGCGAATAGCTGCGCACACTCCACCGGAGATCAAATCCATATTCATTCCAAACGATCTTCGAATTAGAAGCCGACAGCATACCCGCGTCGTTAATAAACCCGGGCGTAAATTGTTTTTCAACCTTGCCTTCCTTTAGCAGCACGAACTGCTCTATGTCGCCGATACCCCTTTTCATGGCGACTATGGCTCCATCCTTCATTGCTTGCGGGTATAGATAGTCGGTATAGGCCTTGGTACTGTGCCGCGTAACGTTATGGAAAGGGGTCAGTTTTAGGCCAGCACTTTCCGCCTGCCACGCATGTTTCAAACTATCTGCCATTTCCCTGTATAAATCAGTCACATAGAGTCCTGTCTTGTTGTGGATTGCATTTGAAAATGCAAACGGCACAAAAGGTACACGCCATGACCTGGATGTGATCTTTCCCCAAATTTCCGGGTCGTTTGTTTTTCTGCGCAAATAGCTCACCATGTAGTATCCCAGGACATAGTGATTTGGGATGTTGTTTTTATAAGACCGTAGGTATTGCTTGTGGTAGTTAAAGGTTCTCCCGGACAACAAGTTGGTCCTGAAGACCAGTCCGAAATTTGGAATCCTGCCTCGTCCGCTGTGCGTAAATGCTGTTTCCACTGCTACTGCATCACCCTCCCAAAACCACTGTGGGGCTGCTGCCTGCGACATCCCGGCCAGCGTGCTTGAGCCAAATAAGTAATAGAATAATTTGTTAAACCCGCGGGTTGCGTGCTGGTACTGCACTACGTGCCGGTATTCATGCGATGCCAGCAGATCCAGCCAATCGTTTGTACCCAAAAAATTGTAATCCTGAGGAGGCATCGTATAAAACTCTGATCTCCGGGGAAGTATGGAAACAAAACCGTTAGAGACAGCAGATTGATTCTGAAGGATAACCGTAATTTTTCTTGGCACCGAACCCAGGGTTCTTGCCTCTGCCGTACGAATATGTTCTAAAGTATTGGCTACACGTTGAGCCTGCTGATCAAACCCCGTTGGAAATAATACCTTGAAATTTTCAGTCCTGACCTGTCGCCACCTTAAACGCGTTGGATTACCATCCAAAACAGTTTGCCCATATACGCAGGTATACAGGCAACCCATTATCAATAGCGAAAAACAATTCTTCATCCAGAGCACTTTGCCGAATGAAAGATGAAACTCCCTTTTGTGAAATGCAACTATATGCTATTCTTTAATCTCAAGCTCCTGCATTACAAGGGCACTGGCCTGAAAATATCCCAGTGCGCCGTTGCTTAGGTTCGTTCTGGAATTTGCTGGTGGCTGACCAAAAAGACCTCCATCGTTGTTCAGCAGACTCTGCAGGTCATTGTAAAATACATAACCCTTCCGGGTTAGGCTGTACATTTCAACCCGCGCAATATCGCCGGGGCCATAATAAATTGGTGAGGGAACACCATCAATATTCTCTCCCAGAATCTCGTCATCTGCATAATAAATGTCTGTATCATCGTACACCTTTAGGGAGTCATTTCGATAGAATTTAAACAGGTAAAAATCGGTTGTATTCTGCGGTTCCTTTGCAAATAATAACACTTCATAGAACTTACCGTAATCCTTAGGATCCTCCTGCTCATCAGTACTGATGCGATAAGTCAATGAGTCTATTGCAGTTACCGGCTGCAATTCGTCTTCAGCTTCGTAGCCTTCGCCATCAACGGTTACCACGAGTTTGTAAGTTCTTCCAATTTCTCCGGTGAAGGGAACTTCAGGCAGGTAGAACCCAATCGAATCCGCTAAGTTTCCGGGGTTATGAATGAATTGAAATTCATTTCCAATGTCATCCCGCACCAATACGGTAGCATCCTCTACGCCCGGTGTATCACCCGTTGCATAAAATCCTACAGACCGGGAGATTTTGACATATTGATAACCCAACTGGTTTGTTACCTGCCCTTCAATGACAATACGCGATGCACTTTGATTTAGGTCAAGCAATACTGTTTTTTCACAGGAGAAAAAAACAACGGCGAAGGCGATAACAATAAATATATTTTTCATATCGATGATGCTAAAATTTGAAATTGTAGGTTACAGATGGCAATATGGGAAACAGGTAAATCATGCGCGCTTCCTTTGTTCTTCCGTCTCCAATAACATCGCCGTCCTCATTCTTCGCCGTTCTGGTATAGATGGTGAACGGATTTTGCCGATTGTATGCATTGTACACTGAAAAGACCCACTGTCCATGCCACTTCCGGTTTGCATTCTTTTTGGGTGTAAGTGTTGCCGACAAATCAAGCCGGTGAAAAGCCGGCAGACGGTAACCGTTTCGCTCCGTAATAACATCCGGATTATAATTTTGATACGCAAACTTCCCTGTTGGTAAAGTAGTAGGCCGTCCGGAGCTATAGGTGAAGTTTGCACCGAAAGTCCACTTCGCATTCATATCATAGGCAGCTTGAATATTCACTACGTTCCTGCGGTCGTAGTTGGCTGCAAATGCACGGTCGAGATTGACACCAGACACCTTGCGCATTGCTTTTGACAACGTATACCCTATTGCCCCTGTTAGTTTGCCTTCCCTTTTGGTCACCATGAGTTCGAGCCCATACGCCCAGGCCTTACCTTGCCGGAATTCTGTCGACAAATCCTGATTAAAAAAGATGTCCGCATTATCAGCGAAGTCAGTCACGTTCTTTATGTCCTTATAATACACTTCAGCCGAAAATTCGTAAGTATTGTCTTTCAAGTTTCTGAAATATCCTGCCGCCACCTGATCTGCTAATTGCGGTTCCAGATAATATCCGCTTGGATTCCAGGTATTGAAAGGGACAGGAACGGTTCCTGCGGCGATGAGATGGGTATTCTGAACCATCCGGTTGTACGATAACTTCACCGATTGTCCATCCGCGAATATATATCGCAATGCTAATCGCGGTTCAAGGTTAACGTACGTCTTGATGTTTTCCCAGGCACCATAATGCACTGTATCCGTTCTGCTAATATCGATATTGTCTTGAGGATCATCGTACAGGTAAACATCACTGCTTCCCACATTTTGAAAGATAGATAAACGAACACCATAATCAATCGTAATCCGATCGCTGAGTCTCTGCTGATCGCTGACGTACAAGCCATGATCCAGCGCGTACATGCGCTGGAGTTCGACATCTGAAAAAATTGAACCTGCGGTGTTGGGCGATATGCTGCCCGGGGAAAATCTTCTCCCCGTAAGATGATACCCGAAAGACAATTCGTTTTTGGTGTTGATGAAGTAGGTTAAGTCGTTCTTGATGCTTAATTCCTGCAAGTTTGAAGTCCACTTGAAACCCTGAACGGCGTCCTGCAACTCTAACTTGTAATCAAAGTTGCTGGCAATGATGGATGTGTTGGAAAATAGGCGGTCATTAAAAAGATGGTTCCAGCGGAAGGTAGCTGTCTTGTTTCCCCACGCAAAACCAAACTCATTGGAAAATTTAAAATCATCGCGTCCCGAATAAAAGGCGGCAAAGAATCTGTTGTTATTATTATGCTTCCAGTTAACCTTTGCATTGATATCATAAAAGTAAACCAGATTATCCTGATTGGCAGCCTTCAGAAATAAATCCACGTACGACCGCCGGGCCGAAACAATGAATGAACTTTTGTCTTTCTTCAAGGGCCCTTCTACCATCACCCTGCTTGCCATTGTCCCAATTCCGCCGGAGACACCAAATTCTTTGTTGTTCCCATCCTTTGTGCGAACTTCCAGGATAGAAGAAAGCCTTCCACCAAAACGCGCGGGAATACCACCCTTGTACAACTCGGAGTCCTTTATCACATCAGCGTTAAAAACAGAAAACAAACCAAATAAATGAGATGGATCATAGATGGGTGCTTCATCAATCAAGATCAGGTTTTGATCCGCGCTTCCACCTCGCACATAAAAACTTGATGTCCCCTCGCCTGCTGTAAGTACGCCGGGTAACATTTGAATATTTTTTATTATGTCAACTTCTCCAAACAAAGCCGGAAGTTTTCGAACCTGTTCCATATCGAGTGTGTTCTTGCTCATTTGCAGCGAAGTAACATTCTCATCAATAGGTTTGTCCAAGATCACAATCTCCTTAATCAATGTGGCTTCACTGACCATTTCAACATTGTACGCAATGTTCTTCTCTACGGCAATAGTTATCGTATGAGGCGTATAGCCTACATAGCTATACTGCATTTCGTAGGTTCCACTGGGAAGCGTAATGGAATAAAATCCATAGGCGTTGGTTATGGTACCGGCTTTTATTTGCGGAATATAAATGGTTACACCAATTAATTCCTCACCATTGCTGGCGTCTTTCACATACCCGTTAACGGTATACTTATCCTGGGCCGTCGCAAAGATGCTAAGCAGTAACAACATGGCAAACAGTACGCTTCGGGTCATTCTTGGTTGGATTGATATGTAAACCAGACAACTCATTGTTATCTAACCCCTATACATAGGGATAAAATAAAATGAATTCGACTGGACGCACTTCTACACACGGAAAAGGGATTAAATGGTTACCTTTGATTGAGAAAAAATCCGAGGCACCGTAAAACTAATCCTTTATGTGATGTTTAAGAAGCTCAAAGAACTCTACAATGAATTCAAACCTTATGTGCGCGTTGACCTCATTATGTATGGTGTTTTAATACTTCTGATTATTCTCTATTTTATCTTCAGCACAATATTTAGTTAGAAACTTCCGGTTCATTCCAGCTTCGGTGGCGTTTATACCTTATTGTAAGTCTTGTGCATCCAATTCGCGACGAATTTAATGCGTAAACTTCAACAGGCCTGCAAAAGATAGCAAATGTGAAAAAATGCCGGCCCGGGGGTTTCGATTCTCAGATTTCGGTTTTATTCATGGCGCATTAACCTGCTTTAACTTCAATTCCGGCAAGCTATTCAAATGCCGATGGCTTCCACCAAAAGTTTTCCACCGATTTGCGTATAATCCAAAACAAAAAAAGACCCAACGCATATCCGCCGGGTCTTTACAATGGTGGTAAGGTTATTACAATTACTATTCAGGGGCCTTTACACTCCAGGGCTTTTCGTTGTTATCCGTATCCGGAAACATAAGTTTAACAATTTTGAAGGCAATTAAGCCAAACGCGCCGTATGCCAGTACAAAACAAAGGATGATCGATAATAGATTCATGGGTATTGAGGTTTTTCTCTTTCCTAAAGAGAAATTGGTGCCATTACCCGGATAGCATGATAATGACATCATTGCATCTTAGAGTCAAACCGCGCCAAAAGGTTTAATTTGGGCTTAAAAAAGGACTTTCAGGCCTGAAAAGAAACTGTTCTGTGTATGGCAACTCCTTTCCATCTTGGCGCCAATGGCCCAAATTGAGACAAATTTCCACATAGACATTCCCGCTTTGGAAACTGGCTTGAGAATTACCAGCACCCTGAACATGCGCTTTCGCCATACCGTCTGGATTTGATGGCAGGCAAAAATCAGCGATATTTCGAGATTCATAAACCAATAGATGCTGAAAATTGACTGCCATACCCACATCATACCTAAGAAACTCCCGAACTGGGGTGAAAAATTTGGCTACGGCGATTTCATCTATTTACAGCACCATAAGAAAGGTTTCGCGAAGATGATGCTCGGAAACCAGTTTTTCAGGGAAATACGTGAGAACTCCTGGGATGCTGAAGTAAGAATAAATGAATATGAAAGGTTTGGCTGTCAGCTACAAGTCGTCAGTACAATCCCCGTTATGTTCTCTTATTGGGCGAAACCACTTGATTGCCTTGAAATATCCAGATTCCTTAATGATCACATTGTTGAACTCCTTGTCAGGTACCCGAAAAACTATCTGGGGCTGGCAACCATCCCCATGCAGGACAGTGAACTTGCTATCCAGGAATTGGAACGGTGTAAACAATTGGGCATGAGTGGTATCCAGATAGGGTCGAACATAAATGATCTCAACTTAAATGAGGAAAGGTTCTTCTCTATTTTTGAAGCCTGTGAAAAAATTGGGATGGCAATATTGGTGCATCCCTGGAACATGATGGGCCAGAAGAGCATGCAACGCTATTGGTTGCCATGGTTGGTAGGTATGCCCGCGGAAACATCCAGGGCGATTTGTTCTATGATATTTGGCGGAATTTTTGAGAGACTACCAAAATTGAGGGTTAACTTTGCACACGCCGGTGGATCCTTCCTTTCCACGATTGGCAGAATTGAACACGGATTTGAATGCAGACCCGACCTGGTAGCGATCGATAACAATGTGAGCCCAAAAAGTTATTTGGGAAAGTTTTGGATAGACAGTGTCACGCACGACGAAATGATGTTGGCGTATGCATTGAAGTTGCAAGGATCAAAACGCATAACACTGGGTTCGGATTACCCATTCCCGCTGGGTGATCTTGAGATTGGAAAGTTTATTGAAAAAATGAACCTTGACGAGCAAACCAAAGAAGATATTTTTAGCGAGGCTGCAGTAGCATGGCTCGATCTGCGCAAAGAAAGTTTTATTTAATGATCCGATTCTATCTTCTCCTACTTTTTGTAATTGGGTATCTCCCGGTCTGCGTTGGGCAACAAAACAAGGTCGATGAGTACCTTATGCAACAGGAACAGCTCAAAAAAACTGCGGTCTTGCGCGAACTTGATTCAGGCGTTTACTATATGGATGTTGCGGAATATGTAAAGGCTGATCAAAAGTTCCAATACGTTCTCGAAAATGTGAGAAGCGTACCTTCCGATCTTACTTTCTTTTTCGGAAAGAATTCCTACTACCTTCATAAATACAGGCAGAGCATAGACTGGTTGAATAAGTATATCCAGCTGAAAGGCACGAATGGTCAATACTCCGACGAAGCCGTACAATGGCTGAAGAAATCTGAGACGGAATTTGTGAAGGAGAAGTCAATGGCATCCGTGAAGGCGGGAGAAGTACTTTCCATAAACTATGACATCGATTGCGGTCCATCTGGAAAAGTAACATGTCCGGTATGCAAAGGCAATCATGTAGTTATACGGAAAGGGGCGTTTGGCCCTGAATATAAAACCTGCGCGTATTGCAATGAGCACGGTCTGCTGACCTGCATAGAATACAACCAACTTTTGCGCGGTCAACTGCAGCCAAAGAACTAACGTTGGTCTGCTGATAACGGCAACTTCAAACAAGAATGTTAACTTTGCAGCAGATTAACCTGCAATTAATCAGCGTATGGCATTGTATAACCGGATAAATAGTCGCGTTCTCAAGGAGAAAATGCGAAAGTTGCCCGAACCAAGGGTGACGATTTCTTTCTACAAATATCATCATATTCTTGACCCACAATCCTTCCGGGATGAACTGTACCGGGGCATGGAATCGCTGGATATCCTGGGCAGGATTTACATTGCTGCGGAAGGAATTAATGCACAGATCAGCATACCTGAAGAAACTACGAATGCCTTTGGGGAATATTTGAATAGCATTCCATTCCTCCGGGGCGTTCGCCTCAATGTCGCCATACAGGATGACGGAAAATCATTTTTTAAACTTAAGATTCTGGTCCGCAAAAAAATTGTCGCCGATGGGCTGGACGACAGCACGTTTGATGTAACCAATACCGGAGTACATGTAAATGCCATGGAGTTCAATGCGTTGGCTGAGGATGCCAATACCGTTATCGTTGATATGCGTAATCACTATGAAAGTGAAGTGGGGCATTTTAAAAATGCGATCTGTCCGGATGTCGATACCTTCAGGGAAGAGCTGCAAACCGTAGAGGACTTGATGAAAGCGCAAAAAGATAAGAACCTGCTGATGTACTGCACCGGCGGTATACGATGCGAGAAGGCCAGCGCGTGGATGAAACATCAGGGCTTTCAGAAAGTTTATCAGCTGGATGGCGGTATTATCGAATATGCACGGCAGGTTAAAGCAGCGGGCATCGAGAACAAATTTGTCGGAAAGAATTTCGTCTTTGATGAACGTTTAGGCGAAAGAATTACGAACGACATTATCGCCGTATGCCATCAGTGCGGAAAGCCTTGTGATGATCATACGAACTGTAAGAACGATGGTTGCCATCTGCTTTTCATACAATGCAAATCGTGCGCAGAAAAATATCACAACTGTTGCAGCGAAGAATGCGCCGCGATCATCGCACTACCGGAAGATAAACAGAAAGAAATCCGAAAAGGTATCAACAAGGGCAGGCAGGTCTTCAAGAAAGGAAGGTCGGGAAACATACTATTCAAACCTGAAATACGGTAAGCACTAACTAAACTGCTGTTGCTAAGGCGGTTACTTACCGCTGCACCCGGGAATACACCAAAACGTTATGGAGGATATGGCGCAAAAAACAGTCATTCGAATTGGCATAATCAACGTGTCGGACAGGGCCAGTCAAGGCATTTACGAAGATATCCCTGGAAAAGCTATCGTGGCGACCTTAAACGAGTACCTGAAAAGTGAGTGGGTACAGGAGTATGCCGTTATTCCCGACGAGCAGGCACTAATTGAAAAAACGTTGATTGAGATGGCTGATGTAAGGAAATGCTGCCTGATTATCACTTCTGGCGGTACGGGGCCGGCAAAACGCGATGTAACGCCAGAAGCCACAGAAGCCGTGTGCAGCAAGTTAATGCCTGGTTTTGGGGAGTTAATGCGGACTACAAGTCTCGCCTATGTGCCGACTGCGATTCTATCACGGCAAACTGCAGGCATAAGAAATGAAACTTTAATCGTAAATTTGCCCGGGAAACCAAAAGCGATCAGGCAATGCCTGGATGCCATCTTTCCGGCGATACCATATTGCATTGATCTGCTGGAAGGTCCTTTTATGGTGTGCAATGAGGAAATCATGAAGCCATTTAGGCCAAAATGACTATATTTGTAAGTTTATGGCACGGATAAAATACTACTACGACACGGAAACGTGTAAATACGAGCGCGTAAAGACCAGGACAAGTGATGTTATTCTAAACGCACTGGGCATCCTGTCGCTTACAGTTTCTATGGCTGTCGGGCTGCTCATTTTATACAGCACTTACTTTGAGTCACCAAAAGAACTGTTGCTCAAGAACGAAGTCAAGGAGTTGGAGTTCTACTACGAGAAGTTGACGATGGATGTTCAAACCCTGAGTACTATTCTTGACAATGTTGAACACCGTGATGACAATATTTACCGCGTTGTGCTTGGTGCTGAGCCGATCGAAAAATCCATACGCCATGCCGGTGTGGGTGGCGTAGAGCGCTACACTGACATCAAAGAAAAAGATTTTTCGCATTCCGAGCTTGTCCTCACCCTCCATGAAAAGGTTGATTTACTCCGCAGAAAATTATACATTGAAACGAAGTCGCAAGACGAAGTAGTAGCGCTGGCAGAAAAGAAAGAAAAGCTGTATGCCTCGATTCCGGCAATTCAGCCTATTTCGAATAAACAACTCGTAGCACTCGCTTCCGGTTTTGGGTGGAGAACACATCCAATCTATAAGGTAAAGAAAATGCATACGGGAATAGATTTTGCCGCTTCTATTGGCACTCCTATTTATGCGACAGCCGATGGGACAGTGGCTGAGGTGAGTGTGAAATTCAGTGGCTACGGTAAAATGGTTGAAATTGATCACGGTTTCGGATACAGAACGCGATATGCACACATGCATGAATTTTCAGTACATAGAGGCCAGAACGTAAAACGCGGAGACCTGATCGGTTATGTCGGGAATACGGGGCTGTCTACCGCGCCCCATTTACATTATGAAGTGCTCATCAAAGGAGGACAAGTAGACCCTGTACATTATTTCTACAACGATCTTTCCCCTGCCGAATATGAAAAGGTGCTGGAGCTTGCTTCAATAGAAAACCAGTCTCTTGGGATGTAACCCTGGCGATAGCGCCACTCGCCGGAGACTTTCCGTGCTTGGGAGTCAGATCATTTGTTCATAAGCTATAGCGTCATGAAACTGAAGCCTCTTTTTCCGATTATATTATTGCTGGCGGGGGGCTGTTATGAGGTTGCAGTTTTTAACGGGATACCCATACGCCAATATCCATCAAAAGTTATTGCCTTCAGTTCACAATACAGCACAGGTTCATGGAGTGCTAATCGCGTACTGGGAAAGGAAAATGTTTATCCTGATTATGGAGATATTTCGAATGCCTGGGCTTCGTCGGCTGCTGATGCCACCAGAGAATTTCTCGTACTTGGACTGGATACGCCGCAAACAGTAAAGTCGATTGAAGTTTTTGAAACGTATAATCCCGGTGCAATAGATACCGTATACGTTCGCCTTGTGGATACCGGAGAATGGAAAAAAGTGTATGCCAAGCCTTTTGAAGAAGGTCTCCCGGAACAAGCGCGGATTTTCGCTATTTATATGCTGGAGACCTCCTATTTGATAGATGCCATCCGGATTGCAATAAACAGCCCTGCCGTTGCGGGGTGGAATGAAATTGATGCAGTGGCCATAACCGGAGAACGAAAAGAGTAAAAGCCTGAATTTATGATGAAGTATTTTTTCATCCTGATCTTCCTGTTTTTCGCCGGCGCGAACGTTCTGGCGCAAGGCTGCAGCGATGCAGGGTTTTGCACAATGGGTGCCATGAAACCGGACCAGCCCTATAATAAAAAAATACCCATCAAACTCCGATCAATTGATGTAAGCTTTTACCGGGGTAAAACTACGCTGTCACCCGTTGTTTACGTGGCTACGTTAGATGCCAACTTCAGCCTTTTTGATGATCGGACTACGGTGCAGGTAAAAGTACCTTACCAGGCTGTTAAAGGAAATATGGGAGAAACGGGAGGGCTAGGTGATATTTCCTTATGCCTGACGCGAAACATTTATGCTTCTGAAAAATTTGATGTTAACATTTCAATAGGCGGGAAAATACCTTCAAATAATTCGGACCTGACTTCCGAAAAGGAAGAATTCTCAGGCCTTCCGCTGCCCATGTACTATCAAACCAGTCTGGGGACCTACGACGCCATTGCAGGAATTTCGCTTATAACACGAAAATGGCTCTTCGCCACCGGAATTCAGCATCCATTTAACCAGAATGGCAACCAATTTAGCTTTCAGGAATGGGTCGGTATTTATCCTGATGAGGAGTACCTTGAAAAAAACCCGAATGCCCTTGAATTGCGGCGTGGTACTGACGTCATGCTCAGGGCTGAAAGGAACTTTCGCTACGCAAGATTCAACTTTTCACTCGGCGTCCTCCCCATATTCCGTATCACCAATGATGAAATAACCGATTTCAATACGGGCGAACGTGTTAAACCCGAAGGCGCAAAAGGTATGGCCCTTACTGTTATCGGCACTGCAGGGTATAACTTCAATGTGAAAATGGGATTAAAACTGCTGATTGGTTACAAAATAGCGGATCGTAAAGTAAACCCGGACGGCCTTACGCGTGATTCTGTTGCCTCGTTAAGTTACTTCTACAGATTTTGATTATGCTCAGAAGCTTCCTTATTCTCCTGTTTGCATCTGTTTCATTCGTTGGAATTTCCCAGCAGAATAATGAATTGGCGATTGTTGATTCCCTGCTACTGGATGCCAGGTATCAAGAAGCCATTGAGCATATTGATGCTGCCTTAGGCAAGTCAAAGAACCCCATTATACTGAATCTCAAAAAAGCCAGCGCACTCATACGACTGGGGCAACTTGCCTATGCAGAAGCATTGCTCAAAAAAACACAGGCCAGCGTACAGCAGGAAAAGGATGTGCTTTACTACAACGCACTGATTGCCATGTACTATGGATCATTGTACCAGAACCAGGGTAGAAATGATCTGGCCATAGAACAATTGCAGCAGGCAATCAAAGCATTGGAACAGGATAATCGTTCTTCCAGTCTGGAAGCCGCCGAAGCATTGGCCTATTTGGGCAACGTGTACAGAACTACAGGAAAGTTTGCGGAAGCGGAAGAACAACTGCAACTGGCATTATCCATACGGCAGGAAAAATTATCCGAGACGCATGAACTCATTGCTGCCTCATACAACGACCTGGGACTCATTTACTCACAGCTAGATCCCGACAAAGCCTTAAACTACTATGAAAGAGCGCTGGCTATCTACGGAAGATTGCATGGCCAGGACCATCCAAAAATTGCCATAACAAATACAAATCTAGGTGTGGCTTATCGCTCAGAAAAATTGTATGGAGATGCCATAGTATATTTTGAATCGGCGCTCAAAATATGGGAGAAGATGTATCCCTCGCCTCACCCAAATAAGGCATTGGTGCTGATGAATCTGGGGCAGACTTACTCCAGCATGGGGAATACAAAAGTTGCACTTGAGTTTTATGAGAAAGCACGCGTGATGTATGAGAGCGCGCAAGGCAGGAAACATCCGGATGTTGCTTACGTCTACAACCTGATTGGCAATGAGATGGCTTCCCAGGCCAAATTTGATGAAGCGCTGCACAACTATCAAAAGGCAATGATTGCGAACATTCCTGGTTTTAATACGGAAGATATTTTCGCAAACCCCGATTCAAAATCTTATTACAACGGTAATCAGTTGCTCTATTCCTTGATGTATAAAGCCGAGGCACTCGAGGCAAGGCATCTTCACAAAACGCTTAAAGTAAGCGACCTGCTCTTCGGGATCGAAACCCTGCAAACCGCTGACTCATTGATTGATCGCATTCGGAAGCAGATCACGAACGAATCTGATAAGATTTCTCTTGGTGCCATCTCCAATGAGGTGTATGCTGATGGCGTCAGGATTTCCTACCTGTTGAGCGATGTTGCTTTCAAACATAAAAAAGTGTACCGTGAACTGAGTTTCTACTTTGCGGAAAAAAGCAAATCTGCTGTACTACTGGAGGCAATCTCCGAAACGAATGCCAAATCATTTGCGAATATACCCGATGAACTCCTGGAAGAAGAAAAAAACCTTAAGGCAGGCATCGCATTAATCGCGCAAAAACTTGCTCAAAAACCTTCAGAGGAGGAGGAGAAATCGCTGCGAGAGACTCTTTTTGGCCTGAATCGGCGCTATCAGGAATTTACCATACAACTTGAAAGCCAATACCCCGAGTATTACAATTTGAAGTTTAACACTGCCTCACCCGCTATTGCACAGTTGCAACTGCTAATGCCCGAAGAGACAGCACTCATTAGCTATTTCATCGATGAAAAAAATGCACGGCTCTATACTTACCTTATCTCCAAAACAAAGTTCACCATCACTGACGCTGCCCTCCCGCCAGCGTACGACAAATACCTTACGGGACTGCGAAACGGATTATTTTTCTCGGAAGTACAGGCCTTTAGCGAAGCTTCAAGAAATCTAAATAAATTCCTTGTGCCGAAAAGGATTCCGCGCAAGATAAATGACCTGGTAGTCATTCCAACCGGAAGGATGAGCATCGTCCCTTTTGAAACCTTGCTGACAAAAGATCCCAAGGGGAATCCCAACTTCAATGAACTCCCATACCTCCTGAAGGATTACAGTATACGCTACGAGTTCTCCGCAGGCCTGATGCTGCAGAAGAAGCGCGAAGTGGGCATGGATAAAATATCTTCAGTAATGGTTTGCGCGCCTGTTTCATTTCCCGAAAATGATAATTTGATTGATTTACCTGGCACAGAAGACGAAGTCAATACGATTGCCAGTCTCTTCAGGGAAAATAACATCCAGACCCAGGTTTATCTCCGAAAGCAGGCCACCGAAACTGTCGTCAAGTCGGGTTCACTTAAGAATTACTCGCTCATTCATTTTGCCACACACGGCATTGTCGACGAATCCAACCCGGAACTATCGCGGATTTATTTACAGAATGAGTCCGCATCAGAGGACGGCAACTTGTTTGCTGGTGAAATCTATAATTTGCAATTCAACGCCGATCTGGTGGCGCTCTCCGCTTGTGAAACCGGGCTTGGAAAAATATCTAAAGGTGAAGGCGTTATTGGCTTATCCCGCGCGCTGGTTTACGCAGGCGCCAGGAATATTGTCGTATCGTTCTGGAGCGTTGCCGATGAGTCCACCGCCCAGCTCATGACCGACTTCTACCGGCAGATGCTTGAAAACAAGAACAATACCTACAGCCAGGATTTAAGGCATGCCAAGCTGAAGCTGATGAAATCAGAGAAATATCAATCTCCTTTCTATTGGGCCCCTTTTGTATTGATTGGATTCTGAGAAGCTGGAATTTAGTCTGCCCGTACAGTAGTACGTGATTTTACTCACAACTACTGTAGGGAGCAGATAAAACACATGTGAACGCTATGGCAAAAAAGCACTTTCACTGTGTGGAGAGAACTTTAAAGTAAGGGCATAAGTTCGACTTTTCCTAAAGAATTTCTGAAACTTTGTTTAGCCTGAAAAAATGGCTTTTTTGCAGGAATTAAAATAGTCCAGCATGACAAATATTCACCCATACGAATTATGTGTAAGTTTGTATGTTATTGATTATTAGCATTTTGCATTGTTATCCACAATTAGTCCACATTGAATTCTTTTTTCCATAACTATGTTTGAAGACAGCTATAAGCAGCGGGGATTACGGCAGAAACTGGTGAGAAAATTGACCGAAAAAGGCATCAAAGATGAGCGGGTTCTTTCGGCCATAAATCGGGTTCCGCGCCATGTTTTTTTTGAAAATGCACTCCTTGAACATGCCTATCAGGACAAGGCATTCCCGATTGGAGAAGGGCAAACGATTTCTCAACCTTATACGGTTGCCTTCCAAACTGAAAAGCTGGAAATCAAACCGGGCGACAAAGTCCTGGAGATTGGTACCGGGTCAGGCTATCAAGCCTGTATTTTGCTGGAAATGGGTGCCAAGGTGTACACCATAGAGTACAACCGGAAGCTTTATGAGCTTACCAGAAGCTTCCTGCCACAATTGGGCTACAAACCGTACTTCTTTTATGGCGATGGCTCCAAAGGTCTGCCGGCAAAAGCTCCCTTCGATAAAATAATTGTTACGGCAGGGGCACCAGTAGTCCCCGCTGCACTCACCGATCAGCTTGCAGAAGGTGGCATTCTCATCATTCCGGTTGGCAACCGGGAAAAGCAAGTCATGTTGCGCATCAGGAAACTGAACGGGGAATTGGTAAAGGAGGAGTTTGATAATTTCGCTTTTGTTCCATTGCTGGGAGAAGAAGGGTGGCGAAAGTAGTGAACAATTGTAGTGGTGTATTTATAATCCCTTCAGCAAAAAGTCCTTAAACACAGAAAACTCAGCAGTGGTTTTTATGGTCTTCTTTTCAAGCAACAGAAATTTTTCCAGCGCTGACGGAATTTCAATAGCACTGTGCAACGTTTCCTCTACTACATCCTTAAACTTGGCGGGATGGGCCGTCTCCAGGAAAACGCCTGTAACCTGTTCATTGCGCTCGCTTACATACTCCTTCAATCCCAGATATCCAATAGCCCCGTGGGGATCCATCAAATATTTATCCTTTGCATACACCTGACGCATGGCATTTCCTGTCTGCTCATCCGTAAATGCATAACCCGAAATTTCACGCGATAATGCCGCATAATTTCCATCAAATAGATCAAGTATCCGAACAAAATTACTGGGATTCCCCACGTCCATCGCATTGCTTATCGTTTGTCGGGATGGTCGCGGGCTAAACAATCCGCTCTCCAGGTATTGTGGTACAACGTCATTGCTGTTGGTAGCGGCTATAAACTTATGTACCGGCAAACCCATCCGCCATGCCAGCAATCCGCCTGTCAGGTTTCCAAAATTGCCACTTGGTATTGAGAAAACGAGTGGCTTTTTCTGACTTTTTAGCTGTGCATAGGCGTAGAAATAGTAAAATGACTGTGGAATAAGGCGTGCTATGTTGATCGAGTTGGCTGACGTAAGAAAAAATTTGCTCCGAAGGTCTTTGTCCAGGAATGCTTCCTTCACCAATCGCTGACAATCATCAAAGGTCCCGTCTACCTCCAGTGCTGTAATGTTATGGTCTAAGGTCGTGAACTGTTTCTCCTGAATCTCGCTTACTTTTCCCGACGGGTAAAGCACTACAACACGCGTTCCCTTGACACCAAGGAATCCATTCGCAACAGCACTGCCCGTATCACCGGATGTTGCGACAAGGATAACAATCTCCTGGTCCTGTTGCTGCGCAAAATATCCGAGCAACTGCGACATAAACCGTGCGCCAAAATCCTTAAAAGCCATCGTTGGGCCGTGAAATAACTCCAGTGCGTACAGGTCTTGTTCGATTTTTACGACGGGTGCGTCAAACTGGATTGTATGTTCGACAATTCTTTTCAGTTCGAGCCCCGGGATATCATCACCAATCAGATTTTGCGCAACCAGAAAAGCCATCTCCTGGAAAGACAATTGATCGATGGTTTGAAAAAATTCTTCAGGCAACACTGGAATCTGTGCAGGCATGTAAAGGCCGTTATCAGGCGCCAGTCCCTGGGTAACAGCTGTTCTTAAATCAACTTGCAGATCACGGTTGTTGGTGCTATAAAATTTCATCCACATTAAGTTTTCAGCATGCTGTCAGATCACAACCAGCATCCTGGTATTAAAGATTATTCAACTACCCTGGCCCCTTCGTTGTTTATTTTTGAAACAAAAACGTCGCTCTTGAGTTTTATTTTTTCAAATTGTTGCTGGATTGCAGCTGCCACATTTTCTGCGATACCACGTTCTGTACTCAGTGCAAAAATCGTCGGCCCCGACCCGGATATCCCGGATCCAAGCGCCCCATGCTTGATCGCTTCGGCCTTAATGTTAGCAAAGCCCGGAATAAGAACGGATCGAATAGGTTCTGCCACTACATCATTCAATGAACGCATGATCAGTCCGTAGTCTGGCTTCATCAAGCCGACCACTAAGCCTGCGATATTACCCCACTGTGTGATTGCATCTTTTATTGGAATAGAAGCCTTAAGGACACGCCGCGAATCTTCCGTCTTAAGCTCCAGGTGAGGGTGCACCAATGTGCAATACAGGTTGGGGGGCGTGGGTATGCTGGCCACGTCCAACGGATCATAACCACGGATCAAAATAAAGCCCCCCAGCAAGGAAGGCGCCACATTATCAGCATGGGCAGAACCACAGGCTATGCGTTCAGCCTCCATGGCAAAGGGCAACAGCTGTTCCCGGGTAAATGGATTACCGTGAAGATGATTAATGGCTACCAATGCAGCTACCGAACTGGCCGCACTGGAGCCCATACCACTTCCGAGCGGCAACTTTTTATGCAATATGATTTCAGCCCCGGCATCACTCCCAATGGCCTTTAAGAATGCCTCCGCTGCTACGCCAGCGGTATTTCGATTGGCCTCCAACGGCAGTTTGCCCCCATCACCCGTTATTTGCCTGATGATAACACCAGATTCGCTTTTTAGCGTCATGATTACCTCGTCAGCAGGCGACTCCACGGCAAACCCGAAAATGTCAAATCCACAAGATACATTCGCCACCGTGGCAGGCGCTAAAGCTTTTATCGATTTCATGGGTTTTCGGTCGTCATTTAGAATAATGTCCAATACGAATAACATCAGCAAAAACGCCGGCTGCTGTTACATCCGCTCCTGCACCAGGCCCCCTGATCACCATGGGGCGCTCATGATACCGTTCTGTTGTCATGAGAATTATATTGTCGCTTCCTGACAGCGAATAGAACGGATGCTGATTATCCACTGAACCAAGCTGAATCTTCACCTTGCCATGATCCAGGATAGCCATGTACCGAAGCTTCTCTCCTTTTTCCGCTGCCCTTTTTCTGAGTTTTTCAAATTCATCATCGTGCTTTTCCAAACTGGTAAAAAATGCTTCGATGCTCATGTCACCACGACAAGATTCAGGAACAAGGTTTTCAACCACGATATCATTTAATTCCATCGACAGGCCAGTCTCTCTTGACAGAATCAATATCTTTCTGGCAACGTCCATTCCATTCAGATCATCCCGGGGGTCAGGCTCAGTATACCCTTTCGCCTTGGCTTCTTTTACTACTTCACTGAATTTTCTGCCCTCTACAAAAGAACTGAAAAGAAAGTTCAAGGTACCACTTAAAACGGCCTCTATCCGAAGAACTTTGTCGCCACTCAAAAGCAAATCATTCATGGTATTAATGACCGGAAGACCGGCGCCTACATTCGTTTCGTACAAAAACTTGGTCCCCCTTTTGAAGGCTGTAGCTTTTAGATTCCTGTAATCTTCCATCGAAGCTGAGTTCGCTTTTTTGTTTGGCGTTACAATGGAGATATTCGCAGACAAAATAGCCTCATAAAAAGCAGTAACCTCTTCGCTCGAAGTACAATCAACAAAAACACTATTCGACAAATTCAGCCCATTCATTTTATCGAAGAAATCCTGCATCCTCATTTTTTCTCCTGCTTCATTCAACGTTTTGACACATGTATCAAGCACCAGGCCATCCTCTGAAAACAACATCTTCCTGCTATTGGCAATGCCCACAACGGTTACTTCCAGAAGATTTTCCTTTGCCAATTTATTAAACTGGTCCTGGATCATCCTGATCAACGCCTTCCCTATTAACCCTGTACCTACTAAAAATACATTTAATACCCTATGATCAGACAGAAAAAAGGCCTCATGCAAAGCATTCAACGCTTTCCCTATATCAACCTGAGAAATAACAGCGGAAATATTTCGCTCCGAAGAACCTTGCGCGATCGCAACTACATTCACACCATTCTTCCCAAGCGCACTGAACATCCGGCCGCTTGTTCCGGGACTGTGTTTCATACCGTCGCCTACCACCGCCACAATCGATAAATCGCCTTCAACCTGAACCTCATCGATTTCCTCATTCCGGATTTCAAATAAGAATTCTTTTTCAATTGCAGATTTCGCGGCTTTTGCAGAATGATTATCCACGGCAAAGCATATGGAATGCTCCGACGACGCCTGGCTGATTAAAATAACATTTACATTTTCGCGCGCCAATGTTGCAAACAACCGCATGGATGCGCCCACTACGCCCAGTAGCCCGCTGCCCTGCAGGCTTAATAAACTAATTCCATTCATCGACGAGATGCCTTTGATCACCTTACCGTTCGAGGATTCTGCATGGATGAGCGTTCCTTTGAAAGAAGGATTGAATGTGTTTCTAATCCAAATTGGAATACGGTTCACCATGGCAGGCTGCATCGTGGCCGGGAAGATTACCTTGGCGCCAAAATGTGAAAGTTCCATTGCCTCTTCATAGCTCAGCTCTTTGACCGTGAAGGCTTTCTTGACCTTTCGGGGATCGGCCGTCATCATACCATCAACATCAGACCATA